>BNJT01000326.1_pt1 | contig 236535 bp, 313 predicted proteins | sample 8540491 | NCBI WGS metagenome assembly BNJT01 (sample SAMD00202455, study PRJDB9452) | human saliva metagenome | host: Homo sapiens | reverse complement strand
GAAAGCAAAAAAACTAGCCTTCTAGACTAGTTATTCTCAAGATAAAAATTCAAAAACGTTCGCCTACATATTGACTTTTTACGTATTCAAAAGCTGTCCCATCTTCTAGGTAAGAAACCTGAGTCAGCCCAAGAATAGCATGTCCTTTTTCAACTTCCAAATAGTGAGCAATCTTTTCCTTAGCAAGACGAGCATAGATAGTCTGCTGTGATTTACCAATACGATAGCCATGTTTTTGCAAGGTTTGGAAGAAATGACTGGTGATTTCTTCTTTTTTAAAGTTCTTGATAAATTTTTCAGGAATAGAAGCAACTTCATAAACCAGAGGAACATTGTCGGCATAGCGGACCCGTTCCATTCGGATAATATTTTCGGTTGGAAAAATTCCTAGCTTAGCAACTTCCTGCTCATTGGGAATGGTTTTCCTGTAGGAAATGAGCTGGCTAGAGGGAACTTTACCTTGGGACTTAACAATTTCAGTAAAACTGGTTGTTCCTCGCATCTTTTCTTGTACACGTGTACTGGAAACAAAGGTGCCACTTCCTACACGGCGTTCCAAGACACCTTCTTCGACTAATAGAGATACGGCTTGGCGGAGGGTCATGCGACTGACTGCAAACTGCTCAGCTAAATCTCGTTCACTAGGGAGTCTTTCTCCAATAGCCCAACGGTGCTCGTCAATATCCTTTTTAATTTGATCATGGATTTTCATATAAGCTGGTAGCATATTTTCACTTCATTTCTATCTTTTCTCTATTGTACCCCAATAAACGAGAAAAAGTCAAACTTGGCCTTGTTTATACTCTTCGAAAATCTCTTCAAACCACGTCAGCTTCACCTTGGATTATATATGTGACTGACTTCGTCAGTCTTATAGACAACCTCAAAGCAGTGCTTTGAGCAACCTACGGCTAGCTTCCTAGTTTACTTTTTGATTTTCATTGAGTATTAGTTGGTAATTCCCCCTTATTTGTGATAGAATATTGACAAAAGATATTTCTTTTGAGAAAGGAAAAAGATGAGTAACATTTCAACTGATTTGAAAGATGTCGAAAAAATCATCGTATTGGATTATGGTAGCCAGTACAACCAGCTAATTTCACGCCGTATCCGTGAGATTGGTGTTTTTTCAGAACTAAAGAGCCATAAAATTTCAGCTGCTGAAGTTCGTGAAATCAATCCTGTAGGAATCATCCTTTCAGGTGGTCCAAACTCTGTATATGAAGATGGTTCATTTGATATTGATCCAGAAATCTTCGAACTTGGAATTCCTATTTTGGGAATCTGTTACGGTATGCAGTTGTTGACCCATAAACTTGGAGGAAAAGTTGTTCCTGCAGGTGATGCTGGAAATCGTGAATACGGTCAATCAACCCTATCACATACACCTTCAGCTCTTTTTGAATCAACACCTGATGAACAGACTGTTTTGATGAGCCATGGTGATGCCGTTACTGAAATTCCTGCTGACTTTGTTCGTACAGGTACATCAGCTGACTGCCCATACGCAGCCATCGAAAACCCAGATAAACACATTTATGGTATCCAATTCCACCCAGAAGTTCGTCATTCTGTATACGGAAATGATATCCTTCGTAACTTTGCCCTTAACATCTGTAAGGCTAAAGGCGACTGGTCAATGGATAACTTCATCGATATGCAGATCCAAAAAATCCGTGAGACTGTCGGTGATAAACGTGTCCTTCTTGGCCTATCAGGTGGGGTTGACTCTTCAGTTGTTGGGGTTCTTCTCCAAAAAGCGATTGGCGATCAATTGATCTGTATCTTTGTAGACCACGGTCTTCTTCGTAAAGGAGAAGCTGACCAAGTTATGGACATGCTTGGTGGTAAGTTTGGTTTGAATATCGTTAAAGCAGATGCTGCAAAACGTTTCCTTGATAAGCTTGCAGGAGTTTCTGATCCTGAGCAAAAACGTAAAATCATCGGTAATGAATTTGTGTATGTATTTGATGACGAAGCAAGCAAGCTTAAAGATGTGAAATTCCTTGCTCAAGGTACCTTATATACAGACGTAATTGAGTCTGGTACGGATACAGCTCAAACTATCAAGTCACACCACAACGTGGGTGGTCTTCCAGAAGACATGCAGTTTGAATTGATTGAACCATTGAACACTCTCTATAAAGACGAAGTTCGTGCCCTTGGTACAGAGCTTGGTATGCCAGACCATATCGTATGGCGTCAACCATTCCCAGGACCAGGACTTGCTATCCGTGTTATGGGCGAAATCACTGAAGAAAAGCTAGAAACAGTTCGTGAGTCAGACGCTATTCTTCGTGAGGAAATTGCTAAAGCAGGTCTTGACCGCGATATCTGGCAATACTTCACAGTTAACACAGGCGTTCGTTCAGTTGGTGTTATGGGTGACGGTCGTACTTACGATTACACGATTGCAATCCGTGCTATTACCTCTATCGATGGGATGACTGCTGATTTTGCTAAAATTCCTTGGGAAGTGCTTCAAAAAATCTCAGTACGTATCGTAAATGAAGTGGATCACGTTAACCGTATCGTCTACGATATTACAAGTAAACCACCTGCAACTGTTGAGTGGGAGTAAAATAATAGAGTACCAAGTCCTTAGACTACAAGTTTTCTAAGGGCTTTTCTTTGGCTTCTGATGATAAAGGGTGATCTAGTTTAAATCAAAAAACCTCTCACCCAACGTTTCTACGGTATTCGTTCCATATGCCAAACCATCAATAACATTAAGTATAATACCTCCTATCACTAGTTTTTGATTTCTTAATAAGAAGCTTTTTTATTTTGCATTGAAAAGTGTTTTGATAAAGATTAAAACCCATTTAAGGATAGTAGTTCTGAAGATATAAAAAAGACAAACACTAAAATAATGTTTGTCTTCGGTCTGAAAGAGGAAGTTATTTATATTTCTCATCAACTCACTGGAGTTGACAAAGAACTTTATTTTCTCGCTACTTCCTCTTCAATATTTGCTTTAAAATTTTCTTCTGAATTTTCCATCATTTTACAAAATTCACTGTAGGATGAAGCCTTTTGAAGGATTTGAATTGACCACTTTTTAAGCAAGACTCCGTGCCCCTCTACTTTTCCTATCTCACTATTTACTGGCTGCTCTATACTAGGAAAAATTAGTCCAGCTTTCTCAGCTTCTAAAATATAAGAATAGGAAATCAACTGGAACAAGTCCTCACGGTTGATCCCTTTTTCAGTGAACTCCAGTTTTTTATATTTAGCATCTAGAACAATCTTTCGTTCTATATCATAAAAATCTGGATAGACTTTTCGTTTCCCATTAGAAAATACTAGAATACCTCCTTTCTTTTCTTTATTTCGAGGATGTAAAAATCCTTTTGGCAACAAGGCGTAAACATACTCTTCCCAAAGCCAGGAAACATCAAAAAGAATACCGTATATTTTTTTCTCTTGGTAGCCTAAACCATGCTTTTCTCTATTTAGAATCATCAGACAAAGCTCTTGCAACTTTCTGTACTCTCGAAAATAGGCATGACGAAGAGGTTTGGTTTTATTTATTCTTATAAATTTAGCACGATCAGCTAATTTATAAGAAGGGGTTACACGCGTAACTTCAGCTATAGTTTCACGATTATTATCGAGTATAACTCCGAAACTTTTTTGAGTCTTTATATACTCAATCGTATGCCGAATCAACTGCATGAGCGGATTATCATAGGTAAACTCTCTTGTTGTATAGGCAATATTTCCCGTAAAAGGAAGATTTTTCTTAAAATTATTTCCTACATCAACGGCTCCCTTTAAATGACTATCGTTATGGAAAAATCGCTGGTATTCCTTATAAAGACCTTTTCGAAGAGCAGCTTGCAGGTACTTTGGAAAGAGGTAAACCAAGAGTTGATAGAGTTTATCTTCAGGAGATAGACCAACATCCAAACTAGTCAGATTGATATTGAAAACCTTTTGTAAAAGATAATGTAAAAAATAATCGTCACTTTCATCAGAAAAACGAGAGGAAATCGTCAATCTTTCCTGATCACACCCCATAAAACCAATCACATTACCTGTCTTAATTTCCTGATTGACAGTTTCAAAAATCTTTTGGTCCTTATCCAAATCAGGAGTATAAGTCAAATCATTTGGAAAAATAAAGATATTGTCTTCTTTAAAAAGGTTATCCAGTGTTCTGTCAAGAAGTGCTTGGCTTAGTTTGGGATATTCTGCGACAAAGTCTTCCTTAGCAATTCTATGCTGATTATCAGTTATCCGCATTATCATTCTCAACGCCTTCATTATTATCAGCTATAGACTCACTTGCTTCCTCTATACTTGTCTGATTAAATGCTTTTTTCAATGTATCCAAAGTTTCATCCTCTTCATAAGAACCCCGTAAATAATCTTCCAAAAGCGGTTTGAGGTAATCAGACCAGAGTAATTCATAGTCAAAATCTACATCCTTCAACTTAAGGAAATAACTTGGTCCGATATGATAATGACTGTTTAATTCCTGAACGTTTTCGATAGCAACGTTCAAGTTTCTTAGACGAGTTTTTGCTTCTTCTGCATGGATACTCAGCTCTTTATCCAACATAGCAACTTGACTCTCGGCAGTAACTTCAACAAAACGGAAACGACGACGCATAGCAAAATCAAAGGTGTCTACCGATCGGTCAATATCATTCATGGTTCCGATGATGTAAACATTTTTAGGGATATAAAACTTTTCATCAGTTTCGTGTAGATTGGCATATTGGGTAGAAACACTTCCCTTTTCACCACGATAGTCTTTATCAATTGAAAAAAAGAGTTCGCCAAAAATCTTAGAAATCTCACCACGGTTGATTTCATCAATGATGAAGACGAATTTCTTATCTGTGTTAATCTCTGTTGGAGAGATATAGTCTTTCAAACCAAATCTTTTCTTTAAAATTTCAAGGACTTTTTTTCCTTGGTTACGATAATAGGGCTGTTTCAGATAGTTTTCATCTTTATAGAGTTCATAAACATAGGATTTTGTTAAGACAGTTCCTTGGGCTTTAGTTTCATAATTAATATTAAAATTATTTCGACTATTTACTGTTAGATAGGAAAATTCTGTCAAATATTCTTTTTCATCTCTACTATTTACATACTCAAGATAAATATTCCAAGCTTCATCAAAATTATCTTGTCCCCCAATCTTCTTAGCCTCTTTAGCCTTCTGACAAAACTGCTTAAAAATACCATCTTGTAATTTAAACTCAATAGCTCCATCCCCATTTGATACCGGTCTTAATCCCTCTACAAAATCCGTATAATCATAAGATGGGTGAAACTGTACAAAGCCGATTTGCTCCTCATGACCTTCCGTTAACTCTTTAGCAATTTCTTTAGCAAGATAAGTTTTTCCTGTACCAGGTGCACCTCGGAGGATGAGGTTTTTGGATTGTAGCAGAGTTTGACTCAATGGATGATAAACCTTATTTTCTACAGACATTTTTTCTTCTTTCTTTTCATTATCGTCTAAAAATTGTGTTGAATATTCAAATAAGATACTTCCCAATAATGCTGGTTCAAGCTCAGGATATTTTTTCCATACGAGTTGACAAATCTCATGATTCTGAAGATAGGGTCCTCCTTGATTTGTCTGAGAAACAAAGTTATTCCAAAATTCTCTATTACTATTAGTATTAACACCAAAGAACGAGTTTTCCTCAGAATAGATACAAAGAAGTTTTGTAACAACTGCAGAACGTCCAATAAATTCATTCTTTGACTTTTTCATGTCAAAGATGGGATTATTGAAATCTAATTTTCTACCAGCTTGAATGATCTCATACAAATCTGATTTTAATTTGTTAAATCGGTCTTCTAGTTCTGATTCTGAAATGATTTTATTAGATTGATTCTTATAGCTTTTAGTATCCTCATTCCAATAAATACCGAATTTTGAAGAACCTCCTCCACCAATTCCCAAAAATAATGTTTTGTATTTTCCGTGCTCAAGTCCATAGCAAAAAGAGTTGTTTTGTCCCCCTTTCCCAGTAACATAGTCATCAATAGACATAGTTAAAATCTTATCAAGTGGCCACTCCTTAAGAAACTCTTCTTTTAATTTATTATTAAACTTTTCACCAGCAGTTGCCTTATTTAATAACTCTTCTTTATTTAGACTATACCATTTATAAAAATCTTCCAAACTGACTTTTCTTTTCAGCATCAATATTACTCCTTTTATAATAATGTTCGAATAAAAAAACTATATATTTCACATATAGAATATCATATCTATAAAAAAAAGAAAAGAATTTCTAAAAAAAGCCTAGTATAGAGGTTTTCTTCCCTTTCAACACTAGACTTCTTTTTTATCCTAATAATACTCTCCCTGACGGTAGTCCCATGAGTTAAAGGTATCTGACAGGTGCATCATGATTTTATCAATGTCTAGCCCTTTGCGGATTACAACTGGAGCTGGTAAAGTTGAACGTGATCCTCCTTGTTCCGGGATAAGTTTACCGTCTTTATCGACCATAGAGACCATCACACCTTGCTCGTAGCGTGTTTCAATCGTTTTGTCAGGCTGGATAGATGCCACATAGTCGTCCGCCTCGATAACAAGGTCAACTGCCCCTTCGATGCGTTCTCCGATACCTTCTACCTTACCACGGTTACCTTTTCCAGATGGGTTAGCTGATGAGGCATATACCATCTTTCCTTCTTCCCAAAGTTTGGCAGCCAATTGTTCACCAGCTTTCCCGAATTTGATAACAAAACAGCTAGTAGCACGCACATCTGTCATGAGTTCTTCACGACCATCACCATATGCTTTGAGTTTTTCAAAAGCTTCTGGTTTCCATGGAAGGATACAACCAAGGAGAATATCTTCGTCCCAATGTTTTTGGTAAAAGGCTTCAATTTCTGGGTTGAGTTGTGCTAAAGCGCGAAGCTCTTCCATGCTACCGCAGAGAACGACACCTGGTTTGTTGCGGTTACGTTCTTTGGCTGCGAACTTACGCTCAAGTCCTGCCTTGTCGCTGGTCATGATAATGTAACCAACTTTAGTAGGGCAAACGATACATCCGCCCTCACCTTTTAAAATGTCATAACCTTCTTGTGAAAGTGTTCCGTTCCATTGAATGTGTTTTGTCATAGTTCTATTTCCTTTTCTATTTCTTCTAATCCTGCCAGTAGGCTGGTCGTTGTTTTTCATAAGCAGCAATCAAGTCTTCATACTGCAAAGTAATTCCGATATCATCCAAACCATTTAAGAGCTTGTGTTTCCATTCGCTATCGATTTCGAAAGTGAATTCTCCAACTGGTGAGATGATTTTTTGTTGTTCCAAGTCCACAGTTACCTGGTCACTTGGTAGTAGCTGAGCTAGTTTCTCTCTAACCTCTCTAGGCTGAACAATAGGCAACATACCATTATTGAGTTCATTATTGTAATGAATGTCACCGAAAGATCCTGCAATCACGACCTTAAAACCGTAGTCCGATAGGGCCCAAGCTGCGTGTTCCCTCGAAGACCCTGCCCCAAAGTTATCCCCTGAGATGAGAATACTGGCTTTTCGATATTCAGGTCGGTTAAAGACAAAGTCTGGGTCCTCAGTATACTTGTCATCCAAATAACGCCAAGCATACATGAGATACTTACCAAAGCCTTTCTTATCAATCAACTTGAGAAACTGCTTGGGTAGGATTTGGTCGGTGTCGATGTTATCATTCATGAGAGGAACGGTCGTTCCTGTATAAACTGTAAATTTCTCCATATCCTCTCCTTACTGGGCTTCTGGCATTTGCCGAACATCTACAAAGCGCCCTGCGATAGCCGCTGCTGCTGCCATGGCTGGACTACAGAGATGGGTCTTAGCGCCAAAACCTTGTCTGTCTTCAAAGTTTCGATTGCTGGTTGAGGCACAGTGAACACCATCTGGAACCTTGTCAGGATTCATCCCTAGGCACATAGAGCAACCTGGGTCTCTCCACTCAAAGCCAGCATCTAGGAAGACCTTGTCCAAGCCCAACTTCTCAGCAGCTCGTTTCACAGGACGAGAGCCCGGAACCACGATAGCCGTTAAATTAGGAGCAATTTTCTTTCCTTTGACAAATCGGGCAGCCAGTTGCAAATCGCTGAGACGAGCATTGGTACAAGAACCGATAAAGATATAGCCTAGCTCAATATCTGCTGGCTTTTGACCTGGTTCCAAGTCCATATAGTTGTAGGCTCGCTCATCATTCATATCCTTAATTTCTGGGAAGCTACTGTCAAAGTCAACCCCCATAGCAGGATTGGTTCCCCAGGTCACCATAGGAGCCAAGTCTGAGACATCCATTCGGATAACCTTATCATAAACGGCATCCTCATCACTGACAATTGTTTTCCAATCCGCCACAGCCTCTTCAAAGTCCTCTGGAACACATTCTCGTCCTTTTAGATAATCAAAGGTGGTTTGGTCCGGATTCATGATTCCCATCTTAGAACCAAACTCGATGGACATATTGCAGATGGTCATTCGCTCTTCCATGCTGAGTGCATCAATAGCTTGTCCACGATATTCCACCACGTAGCCAACACCACAGGCAACGCCGTACTTGGCAATCAAGGCTAAAATGAAGTCCTTGGAATAAACTCCTTTTTGAGGAACTCCAGTGAATTCCACCAACATTTTCTTAGGTTTAACCTGCCAGAGGGTCTGTGTCGCAAAGACATGTTCGACCTCACTGGTCCCAATTCCAAAGGCGATGGCTCCGAAAGCTCCGTGAGTTGCTGTGTGACTGTCTCCGCAGACAATGAATTTTCCTGGTTGAGTTCTTCCTGTTTCTGGACCAACCATATGAACGATTCCTTGCTTTTCGGAACCGTGGGCTGCATGTTCAATTCCAAACTCCTCAACATTTTCAGCCAGCTTATCAATTTGAGCCTTAGAAATCACATCTCGAATATCGTAGATATTGACTGTCGGGACATTGTGGTCAAAGGTTCCAAATGTCAAGTCTGGTCGTCTCAATCTTCGTCCTGCATCGCGTAGTCCTTGAAAAGCCTGAGGACTGGTCACTTCATGGATATAGTGCTGGTCCACATACATGAGTTGGGGCTGCCCCTCTTCTCCTGTGATGACATGACGGTCCCATAATTTATCAAAAATAGATTTTCCTGCCATCCATTACCTCCAAATAACATATAAGGCTACTAGTGTAGTAACCATCCCGAGAAACCAAACTGTTTTAAAGTACCATTTTCTAGTCTTGTGGTGAAAAATGATTCCTGCAAACCAAGCTCCAAAACCACCACAAACAAAGGCTAAAATGAGTAAGATTTTCTCTGGGATGCGCCAAGCTCTTCTCCTTGCCTTGGATTTGTCAATACCATAAATGATGAAAATCATGACATTCCAAATCAAAAGGACTAGAGTAATTTTTTCGTCTAACTTCATAACCTTGCAATAATAGCTTCCGTCATTTCCTTGGTCGAAGCCTGTCCTCCTATATCTCTTGTTAAAACACCAGCCGCCAAACTTGCCTCAACAGCATGCTCGATACGCTCTGCATCCTCATAACGTCCGAAACTATCTCTCAACATCATAGCAACAGATAATATCATGGAGATAGGATTGGCAATTCCTTGACCTGCAATATCAGGCGCTGAACCATGAATTGGCTCATAGAGACTTGGACCATTTTCAGAATGACTGGCTGATGGCATGACCCCAAGTGTGCCAGATAGAACGCTTGATTCATCTGATAAGATATCTCCGAAAAGATTCTCCGTCACGATAACATCAAACTTAGCAGGATTGGTAATCATGAGCATGGCAGCTGAGTCCACCAACTGGTGTTCCAAGGTCACATCTGGGAAATCCTGTGAGACCTTCTCAGCTACTTTCCGCCAGAGTTTTGATGTTGCCAACACATTTTGCTTATCAATGCTGGTAACGATTTCTGCGGTTTCTTGCAATTTCAAAGGCTTTGCGAATAATCCGCTCTACTTCCTCATAGCTATAGTCGTTGATATCACGCGCTTTGCGCTCTTCAAGGATATGATCTCCAAAGTAAATCCCGCCTGTCAACTCACGCACTACGACAAAGTCTACACCAGCAATTCGTCCTGGTTTGAGTGGTGACAAATGCTTGAGACTGTCAAAGATTTTTACAGGGCGAATATTAGCGTAAAGATTGAGTTCCTTACGGAGAGCCAGCAAGCCTTGTTCAGGCCGAACCGTTGCACTATCATACCGGGGACTACCGATAGCCGCTAGGAGAATGGCATCTGCTTCTCTACTTGCCTTGAGGGTTTCATCAGGTAAGGGATGCCCTGCAGCATCAATACCTGCACCTCCAAAAGGTCGTCTGTCTATTTCATAGACAAAGCCTGTTTTTTTAGCTAGAGCCTCCAGAACTTCTAAACCAGCCTCCATGATTTCTGGGCCAATTCCGTCCCCTGCTAGAGCTACTATTTTCTTTGTCATAGCCTTCTCCTTTACACACTAGGCATGTCGCGATAGGAAACACTACGTCCCATCTCACCAGCATTCTCTTTTTGAACAAAGGTATTAGCATTGATGTAGGCAATAGCCGAAGCCTTCAACACATCGAAATCAAGACCTGCTGCGTTAAAGATGGTTTCTGTATCTCTATTTTCAACAGTTACCAAGACCCGAGCCTGGGCATCAATTCCATCTGTCACAGCATCAATGGTATAGGACACCAAGCGGACGGATTGGTTAAAGAACTTGTCGATAGCGTTAAAGATTGCTTCAACGGAACCTTGCCCTGTTGCATTAAATTCAACTTTCTCACCATCCATATTGGCTAGGCTAACGAGTGCTTCAATGTCATTATCTGCATGAGTTTGAAGTTGTAAATCATCAAAGTGGAATCCTTCAGGGTTTCAACCATGGTTCCAGCTACCAGAGCACGAATATCTGCATCTGTGATTTCTTGTTTCTTGTCGGCCAGTGACTTGAACTTAGTAAAGAGTGGTTTGATGTCTTCTTCTGTAAAGTCTAAGGCCAGTTCTCTTAGTTTTTCAACAAAGGCATGGCGACCAGACAATTTTCCAAGCGGCAGGCTATTGCTCTTAACACCGACCATTTCAGGGGTGATAATCTCATAAGTGAGAGGATTTTTAAGGACTCCGTCTTGGTGAATACCAGATTCGTGAGAGAAGGCATTGCCACCGACCACAGCCTTGTTTTTAGGAACTGGAATTCCTGAGAAGCGAGAAACCATTTCTGACGTATTGATGGTTTCATTTAAACAATACTAGTTTCTGCTTGATAGTAATCTTGGCGAATATTGAGGGCCACTGCTATTTCTTCCAAAGCAGCATTTCCAGCTCGCTCCCCAATACCATTGATGGTTCCTTCGACCCGTCCTGCCCCATTCTTAACAGCAGCAAGGCTATTAGCCACTGCCATTCCGAGGTCATCGTGACAGTGAGGCGAATAGATAATCTGACGATCCGTCTTGACATTCTCAATCAGGTGCTTGAAGATAGCTCCGTATTCCTCTGGTGTGGTAAATCCTACCGTATCAGGGATATTGATATAAGTCGCCCCTGCATCGACCGCTGTTTGAACGACTTGCAAGAGGAAATCCAACTCTGTTCTAGTCGCATCTTCTGGCGAGAATTCGACCACTTCAAACTTAGAACGGGCATAAGTGACATGCTCACTGATTGCTTCCAAAATCTCTTCCTTGCTCTTATTGAGCTTATACTTGCGGTGAATCGGACTGGTAGCAATAAAGACATGAACCTGTGGATATTTGGCATCCTTGAGAGCTTCATAACAAGCATCAATATCAGACTTGACAGAGCGTGCCAAACCAGTCACCGCTGTTTTCTTCAAGGACTTGGCAATCTCCTGAACTGCTGTGAATGAATCAGGACTCGCCGCCGGAAACCCAGCTTCGATTGCTGAAATGCCCCATTTCTCCAACTGCCTTGCGATGGCAATTTTTTCCTTGATTGAAAAATTAACACCAGGTGTCTGCTCTCCATCCCGAAGGCTGGTATCTAATAATTCAACTGTTCTCATATGATTTCCCCTTTTCCAAATTTGATTGTAAAAAAACATCTCGCTCGGAATTCCAAGCGAGATGTTGATTTACTCCCGCTTGGTAAGCCAAACAGGACTAATGCATTTTGCACTAGCCCGAGTACCCCAACAACAAAGCAAATTGATTAAACTTAGCTGTTTTCATGTTTGACTTTCTCCTTCGTTTGATATCTTGTTTAGTATTTTAGCATAGGCAAAAGTAGTTGTCAAGAAAAAATCCAATATTTTCTGAAAATTTCTTCAGTAGAGAATATTTAGCTAATTGAAAATTCTTGAAATGTTTCATTTTTTAATAGTTAAATTCCAGCTTCTTTCTATCAATTCCAGTACTTCTTCATCTGATAAAGTATCATCAAGAGCCACACTAATCCAGTAGCGTTTATTCATATGAAAAGCTGGATAAATGCCCTTGTGTGAAAGCAAATCAGCTACTTTGTCATGTTTGAGATTGACTGCTTCCACTTGACCTTCTCTTCCCTTTTCCAGCTTATCCCAAGAGATTTTCATCAAGACGGCATACCACTTTTTATTGCCTTCATGACGTAATACTGCTGTATCAGGAGATTTCTCCCACAGATATTCCAACTGATTACCATACTTTTCCTGAATCTGAGCCATGATACGCTTAGTCTGAGGACAGATAAAATCTTGCACATCAAAACAAGCCTTCCGAATCTGGTAAAGAATCTCCAGACAGGCCTCACGGACATTTCCGACAAAGCTTCCCCTCATGCTTTCCATATGAACTTGAGGATAGAGGTCGCCAGTCTCTTGGTCAAAGACTTGAAAGTACACATCATCAGCAGTAATGGACACAGTCATGATGAAGTCACCCTGCAAAATTTGGCGACTATAAGTCCATACTTCCCCATTTTTTACAAAACCATAGGCACGAGCCTTTTCTTGATTAAACTGATAGGATTTAAAAATTTCAAACATAAGTGAAAACTGCTACCAAAAGCTAGCAGTTCCTTTCTATTTTTTAAAAGACAACCTTGGTTCCATGAAGTTGAGTGACACCCAGCTGGTCGATAAAGGTTTGACGGTTGTCAAGGTCAATCCCCCCACCTGGTAGAACTTCAATCTTACCTTTAGCATGTTCCAAAATTCTGTGATAGTGAGCAAAACGTTTCTCTAAGGAATCGCCAGACACACCAGCACGAGTTAAGATACGAGTGACTCCAGCTTGGCTGAGCCAGTCAATAGCTTCCAATTGATCTTCATCGCTCAATTCATCAAAGGCCATGTGGAAGACAATTTCCATTCCTTTGATGCAGCAATTAACTTCTCCAGATTAGGCTTATCCAACTTCTTATCAGCAGTTAAAGCCCCAAAAACAACCCCTTGACTTCCAGCCTGAGCAGTCAAACGAATGTCTTCTAGCATAATAGCAATTTCTAGGTCATTGTAGACAAAGTCGCCACCACGTGGACGAATCATGGTCATGATGGTCGTATCGTAGTTAGCTGCCAATTCAACTGCTGCCTTGGTCACTCTATAGCTGGGCGTTGTCCCACCAACTGCTAGATTGTCACAAAGTTCGATTCGACGAGCTCCAGCCTGCATCGCTTTTTCAAGCAAGCTCACATTTTCAGCACAAAATTCGTAAATCATTTGATTCTCCTTGAAGATTACTTTAAATTTATTATATCATATTGTTGTGAATATGCTTTCAATTTTATCAAGGGAAATAGTAACAAATTTTACCTATTCTTTGTCTGGAATGACCTTGAAGAGATAATAGGTGATAAAGATGGTCAAAGCTCCCAGACCGATTTTGACTGGTAATAGTGGGGCAAAATAAATGGAAATTCCCATCAAGATATAGATAGATACAATGATTTTTTTCTTACGTTCACGTGCAATGGACTTGGTTTCCCGAAAATCAGCTACATATGCTTGATAGAGCTTGGTATGGTAAAGCCAATCTTCGAAGCGCTTGGAACTTCTGGAGAAACAAGCAATAGACAACAAAAGGAAAGGCGTTGTCGGCAACAAGGGTAAAACAACCCCGACAATAGCCAAAGCCAGTGATAAAAAACCAATAATTAGATAGATAATACGCATAACTTCTCCTAGTTAAAATAATCTTCTTCTAGTTTCGCATACAATGATGAATTTTGTCAAGCTCCAACCAAAAAGAGCCTGAAATTGACTTTCAGGACTCTCATCTTATTTAATCTTTTCTTCTTCGTAGTCTCCATTACTACATACAACCTGCTTGCCACCACCACGGACTTTTTTCTCCATGAGGAATTTGCCACATTTTGGACAGTCACGACCAACAGGCTTGTCCCAAGAAGTAAATTCACAGTCTGGATAGCGATTGCAACCATAGAAGAGGCGGTTACGCTTGGTTTTACGTTCAATGATTTGTCCCTGATGACAACTTGGACACTCAACACCGATTTCTTTCACGATTGCTTGGGTATGGCGGCAATCTGGGAAATTGCTACAAGCGTAGAACTTACCAAAACGACCAAGTTTAATGACCATTGGACTGCCACACACTTCACAGTCAAATCCAGCTGGTTCATCCTTGATTTGGATTTTCTCCATTTCTTCTTCAGCCTTGGCCACTTCTTTAGAGAATGGTTTGTAAAAGGCATCAATGACACGTTGCCACTGCTCTTTTCCGACTTCGACATCATCCAGTTTGCCTTCCATTTCGGCTGTGAAGGTCACGTTTACGATATCTGGGAAATATTCAACGATAAGCTTGTTAACAATTTCTCCCAACTCTGTTGGTTCAAAACGTTTGGCTGCAAGGCGAACATAGTAACGTTTCTGAATAGTTTCAATGGTTGGTGCGTAGGTTGACGGACGTCCAACCCCATTTTCCTCCAAGGTCTTGATAAGGGTCGCTTCAGAATAGCGAGCAGGCGGTTGAGTGAAATGTTGCTCTGGTTTGCTATTGACCTGTTTGACCACATCTCCAACAGCCATATCTGGTAACATTTTATTCTTATCAGAATCATTATAAATAGCAAGATAACCATCAAACTTAACCTGACTACCATTAGCAGCAAATTGGACCCCATTTTGAGACAATTTAACAGCCATGGTATCAAAGACAGCAGCTGTCATCTGGCTCGCCACAAAACGATTCCAGATAAGGGTATAAAGCTTGAGCTGATCCTTATCCAGATACTTAGCAATGCTTTCAGGTGTATTAAAGACACTAGACGGACGAATAGCCTCGTGGGCATCCTGAGCTCCTGAAGCGTTTTTTACCTTGCTACCATGCTTAGAATACTTGCTACCAAAACGATCAGTAATGAAACTTGCTGCTTCATTTTGCGCTACAGGACTGATACGGGTCGAATCGGTACGCATATAGGTAATCAAACCTTGGACACCAGAACCAATATTAATCCCTTCATAAAGCTGTTGGGCAACCATCATAGTCTTTCGAGTACGGAAGTTAATTTTATTGGCAGCATCCATCTGCATGGATGAAGTGGTATAAGGTAATGGAGCATTGCGTTTGCGCTCTTTCTTATCTACCTGATCCACTGAAAAATCTTTACTAGTCAGACGAGACAAGACTTCCTTGACCTCGTCATTACTAGTCAGTTTCAACTTTTTGCCATTTACTCCATAGAAGGATGCTTGAAATTGCTTGGTTCCCTTTTTAAAGACACCATCAATGGTCCAGTATTCTTCTGGCTGGAAGGCATTGATTTCATTCTCACGATCAATGATTAACTTAAGCGCAATAGACTGAACGCGACCTGCTGACAAGCCTTTCTTGACCTTCTTCCACAAAATAGGCGAAATCGAATAGCCTACCAAGCGGTCCAAGACACGACGTGCCTGCTGGGCATCGACCAAGTCCATATCAATCTTACGCGGTTCTTTAAAAGCATTTTTGACCGCATCTTTGGTGATTTCGTTGAAGACCACACGGTTGGCATCATTTTTCATCCAAGTTGAGAATGTGAGCCAAATGCCAAGAAATCGCTTCTCCTTCACGGTCCGGGTCACTCGCCAGAAAGACTTTATTAGCTTTTTTTGGCTTCTTTTTTTTCAAGTCATTAATGAGAGGACCTTTTCCTCGAATATTGATATATTGCGGTTCATAATTATTTTCAATATCGACTGACATACTTGATTTCTTCAAATCACGGATATGCCCGACACTGGCTAAAACCTTGTAGTTTCTGCCTAGATATTTTTTTCAATCGTCTTGGCCTTAGCAGGCGACTCCACGATTACTAGATTTTTAACTGTTGATTTTTTCCTTTTTTTTGTTGCCGTAGCCACAGTATCACACCTTTTCAAAGTAATAAACTTTATAAAGTGTAAACCATTTTGTCATAACTGTCAAGACTTAGCTACTATATATAGAAGAAAAAGTTGGTTTAAAAAGAGAAATTTCGTCTTAAAAATTCAAATTCTGCAAGAACATCTTGCCCACTTGTGACCAATTTTTGCCCCTTCTTGAATCAAATGATGGCAACCGTCTGATAGTCCATCTAAAATGCTACTAGGAATAGCAAAGACATCACGCCCTTCTTCCATTGCTCGCTCACAGGTAATGAGACTACCTGAGCGCATCTTAGCCTCTGCTACAATCACACCACGGCAAAGTCCAGCAATGATGCGATTACGGGCAGGAAAATGAAATTTCAGAGGTTGTTCACCAGGTCCATACTCACTGAGAACCAGATGGTCATTGCCGATGTAATCTTGCAAACGTTTATTGGCTTTAGGATAAAACACATCGAGTCCTGTCCCAATCACTGCAATGGTTTTTCCACCATTATGAAGAGCAGCCATATGTGCTGCTGTGTCAATCCCCTTGGCTAATCCACTGACGATAACCAGTTCATTTTCCAAGCCCTGAATGACTTTTTCAACTGACTTAGCTCCCTGTTTGCTACAAGCACGACTGCCCACAACCGCTACCTTTGGAAATTTCAAGAGATCGAGATTTCCCTTGTAAAATAAAAGCACAGGTGCATCATAAATTTCACTCAAATCCAAAGGGTAACAATCGTCTAAAATAGAGAAAGATGGAAATTTTTGAAACTCCTTCTCCAGATGCGTATCGTCTATCTGAAAATAACGTTCCATAAAAACAGCTGGATTTCGGCAACCTGATATATCTGCAATATCACCCAACAAAAGCTCCTGATCAACATTTTCACCGTATTCTAAAACTTTCAAAATCTGTTGATTGGTCAAACCTGATTTTTTTAACTTATAGATTTCATAGTTTGTGATTTTCATAAATAACTCCATTTCTTTATCTACTCATCTATTTATTCGTAAAAAAATTAAAAAGAAGACCTTTTGATCTTCTTTTTTTATTTATCTTTGTTGTTTGACATTTAAAATCTATCAACAATAAATGTTTTTCTTTATATTTCGGCTCTATAATATTTGTAGTGGATAAATCCCCTATGGATATTATGGAGCCTATTTTGTTGTAGAAAAAAAGTCCCATAAAATCTATAATGAAAAGTAACCCAACCATCATTAGAAAGATTCATATGGAACAATTACATTTTATCACAAAACTGCTCGATATCAAAGACACTAATATCCAAATTATAGATATCATAAATAGGAATACCCACAAAGAAATCATCACTAAACTGGATTATGATGCTCCATCTTGTCCTGATTGCAGAAGTCTAATGAAGAAATATGACTTTTAAAAACCGACTAAGGCCCCTTACCTCAAAACAACTGGTATGCCTAATAGAATCCTTCTTAGAAAGCGTCGATTCAAGTGCTATCATTGCTCTAAAATGATGATCACTGAGACTTCTATCGTAAAGAAGAATCACCAAATCCCTCGTATCATCAACCAAAAGATTGCTCAAAAGTTAATTGAAATAATTCTATGACCGACATTGCCCACCAGCTTTCCATCTCAACTTCAAATGTCATTCACAAGCTCAATGATTTTCACTTTGAGTATGATTTTTCTCGTCTTCCAGAGATTATGTCTTGGGATGTTGAAACAGTCAGGGGAGTGACTGTTTCAATCGGGAGATGAAGATAAATTTCATTGCTCAAGATTTTGACAAACTCAACATCATCACTGTTCTTGAGGGCAGGACACAAGCTGTCATCCGAAATTACTTTCTTCAATACGATAGAGCTATTCTCTGTCAGGTGAAAATCATTACTATGGATATATTTAATCCCTACTATGCCTTTGCTAGACAACTTCGCTTTCGAATTTCTAGGCTCAGGCTGAAACAGTCTCCCAGACTGTTTCACTCTCGTGTGCTAAAATCGTTCTAGATCGTTTTCATCGTGCCATGAGTCGTGTGCGTGTCAAAATCATGAATCAGTTTCATAGAAAATCTCATGAATACAAGGCTATCAAGCACAATGACTTTGGTTTTCGGAACTTTGAAAACTTCAAAAAAGTATTTTCATCCCTCTGAACCTCAAAAAAGAAAGGACAAATTTTGCCCTTTCTTGATCTTAGCTTCTATTTTTTACAGTTAACTTGACTGATAATTAGAGTTTTAACTTACTTATTTAAGATGGATTGTCTTTTTTAGTCCGTGCCAATCTTAGGGCACGATTCGGATTGAGACGATTAAAAAGTTCTTCCAATTTCTTTTCATTCCAAACGTCTGCGGCGGAAACAAAATTGCCATCCGCATCTCGGAAAGATATCGGTTTATCTCCCATACCAGTCTCCTAGTCTACAAATTCAAACTCAAATTTACCAATGCGGACCAAGTCCCCATCCTTAGCACCACGCGCGCGAAGGGATTCATCAACTCCCATACCACGAAGCTGGCGAGCAAATTTCATGACTGATTCGTCACGATCAAAGTTGGTCATATTAAAGAGTTTCATGAGTTTTTCACCAGAAAGTACCCATGTCGCATCGTCATCACGACTAATTTCAAAGGCTTTTTCTTCCTCGTCAAATCCATAATAAGCTTCTTCTTCCATATCTGACACGTCGTAGAGCAAGAATTCTGGTGTCTTATCTAGCAATTCAGCTGTAGCATCCAAAAGTGTAGCTAAACCTTGCTTGGTCAAACCAGAAATTGGAAATAGCTGGTAACTCTTCAAATTCATCGTAATTTTCAGCTAATTTCCTCTTGAAGACTTCAAGATTTTCCTGACTCTCAGGCATATCCATCTTATTGGCTACAATAATCTGTGGACGCTCCATGAGACGAAGATTGTATGACTCCAACTCCTTATTAATGGCAAGATAATCCTCATAAGGATCACGGCCTTCGCTAGCTGAGATATCAATAATATGAAGGATGACACGGGTACGCTCAATATGACGGAGGAATTGGGTTCCCAGACCGACTCCCTGACTAGCCCCTTCAATCAAACCTGGTAAATCAGCTACTGCAAAGGATTCGCCTGATTGGGTACGAACCATACCTAAATTTGGCACAATAGTGGTAAAGTGGTAGGCACCGATTTTAGGTTTAGCCGATGTGATCACACTTAAAAGTGTTGATTTCCCTACAGATGGGAAGCCTACTAAACCAACATCTGCCAAGATTTTAAGTTCTAACTGTAATTCACGTTCCTGACCTGGTTCTCCATTTTCAGAGATTTCAGGTGCAGGATTTTTTGGTGTCGCAAAGCGGATATTTCCACGACCACCACGACCACCGTAGGCAACGATAAATTCTTGATCGTGTTCAATCAAATCTGTCAAGACCTTGCCAGTCTCCGCATCACGTACAGTCGTACCTTGTGGTACTCGAACTCTAAGGTCCTCAGCACCACGACCGTGCATTCCTTTGGTCATTCCTTTTTCACCAGAATCAGCCTTAAAATGGCGATTGTAGCGAAAATCCATCAAGGTACGCAAACCTTCGTCTACAACAAAGACCACATTACCTCCACGACCTCCGTCACCACCCCAAGGACCGCCATTAGGGACATATTTTTCACGGCGAAAAGCAACCATACCATCGCCACCATTACCAGCCTTGACCTTAATCTTGGCTGTATCTAAAAACATACTCATTTTTTCTTCTCACTTTAAAAAAGGGCTGGGAAATCCCAGTCACAAAATTTCTTAAATTTATTTTATAGATTACTGAGGGCACCAATTGCAGTTGCAAAAATACCCAAAATACTTGCTACTAACATGATAAGTACGATAAGCAAGGTTAATTTCTCAAACATCGTTTTTTTACGTTTTCCATTATCTCCGAATGCCATTATTCTCTCCTTCGTTACATTCTATTTTCTATTATCTTAGCATGAATTTAGCTAGTTTTCAATAGTCACTTGCTACTGGTGCAATAATCCATAAAATGATATAAGCTACAATCCCAGCTCCGTAACAGCAAGCAAGGACACCCCATATTACGCGAACGATCGTTGGATCCATATCTAGATAATGGGCCACCCCAGCACAGACACCAGCAATCTTTTTGTCGCGACCACTTCTCATTAATTGTTTTTTCATAGCTTGTCCTCTTTCTATTCTTCACGGTCTTTCAAATAATCTCTCATGCTAATCAGCTGTGTTTTTGAAGCCTTCAGCATCCGTCTAGAACCTTTTACCGGTACAGCGACCACCTGTTGTGGTAGATACAAAACTGTCTTAAAGATACGCTGACTGACCGTATCATCTTTAGCTAAATCTTTCTGGAAATTATTAGAAATAATGGCATCCAGATAAAATTCATGAACCCGTTTTCCAAAATTCTCAGCTGAAATCTCATACAACTTCTCTGATAAGGTATGCTCATCCATGTCCGGCGTTGCAATCAGGGCCTCTAAAATAGCTCCAGCCAAATCATGCTCTCCGTAATACAAGGTTCCAAACATCTTGTCATTGATGAGATTGTCCAGATAAGGATTTCCATGAGCAATGACAGGTGTTCCACTGGCTAAACTTTCCAAGTATGTCAAACCTTGAGTCTCACTTGTTGATGCCGAGATGAAAAAATCTGCCACCTTATAATAAAGAGCTGTCTCACTAGGAGCAATCATCCCTGTAAAGACAACGGAATCTTGAATCTCTAGTTTCTGGGCTTGATCTTTAAGGTCATCCAGATAAGGGCCATCCCCAGCAACTACCAGTTTAACCTTGTCTTCTTCTTTCAGAACTTCTGCAAATGCTGCTAAAACTGCTTGAATATTTTTTTCATAGGAAATTCTGGAAAGACTCAGCAACATCTGTTCGTCGTCTTGAATCCCTAATTTACTACGCAGTTCTTTCAAGTTTTCTTGCTTGATTTCCGGACGCTCAAACTTAGCTAATTCAATCCCAGTAGGAATGACTCGTTTTTCAACCTTAACCTTATAGTCAGATAGCAAGTCACGGACAATCTCACTCGGGCAAACAACCCCATCCACATCATGCAGGAAACCTCTGACTAAGTACTTGACCATACTAGGACGAATCAACATCCCCTTAGCAATATAATGCACATAGTCTTCGTACTGGGTATGATAGGTATGGATAACGGGAATTTTCAATTCACGCGCAATCCAAATCCCCAACAAGCCAAGAGAAAATTCTGTCTGAGTATGGATAATATCTAGCTGATACTGCTTGGCAATTTCAAGAGCCTTGCTAAAACCTCGGTAAGCAAAGCGGCGATCTTTAAAAGCAAAGAAGGGAACACTTGGAATACGGATGATTTGCCAATCTTCATAGCGATTGACATCCTTATCTGTCGTCGTAAAGATAAAAACAGCATGCCCCTGCTTTTCAAGTTCTGTTTTCAAGGTTCGAATACTGGTCGCAACACCAGAAACCTGAGGAAAATAGGTATCTGTAAATAAACCAATTCGCATAGATTACCTCACTTTTTATTTTCTCCCTAAAGCGGCTTGTTTCTCATAAAAGTCCAACCAGATTTGTAAGAGATGTTCTTCTGAATACTCTCTAGAAATATTCTTAGCTTTTTCTTTGAGAGCTTTTAAGTCAACAGGATTTTCTTGATATCCCAAAATAGCTTCTTTCATCTCTTCTCTATCTGCTGTCGCCCGATAATTTTCCTCTAAAATCACCTTATAGAGGTCCAAATCACGCAACATAATAGGAGCTTCGCAACTGGCAGCCTCTAAAATAGTCATAGGGAAAAGTTCATTGTAACTAGGCAACAAGAAAAGATCCGCAAGGGCATACAATTCGCGCATCCGCTCTGGTGACACAATACCTGGAAAAATCAAATTTTTAGGAGGATTTTCCATAATTTCTTGTAGCGTTCATAACCATCTGTCATACCACCAAAAGAGAAACCACCCGCCCAGATAAAGGTAATCTGAGGCAATTCCTCAGCCAGACGGATAAAGTCATCAATCCCTTTTCGTTTCTGAACTTGACCAGCACCGACAACAACAAACTGATCATCAGCTAAATCTATTTCCTGACGAAGTTTCACTACTTGTTCAGCTGGAAGGGGATGCCATTTTTCCTTGTTGACAAAGTTAGGAATATAGGTCACTTTTTCACGTGGAATACCAGCTGCCACCAAATCCTCAATAAACATAGGATTAACAACAACCAAGTGCTCCATCCGGTTGTAAAAAGAAAATACATAGCGTTTCACAATTCCCTTTAAGAAAAATGGAATTTTTAAACTCCCCTCAAGTGTATCAGGCAAGAAATGCACATAGCCAATTTTCCTCCCTGAGCGTTTCTTTTGGAAGGTTGATAAATAATAGGGGAAATCAATCGTATGAAAGTGAGTTACATCTGCCTCAATTGGAAGATTTTCAGTAACAATCAATTGGTCCTTGGCATCACGGTGAAGAAGACGAACTAATTCACGATAGGCACCTGAAACTCCTTGTCCTGCTACTTTCTCACTTGAACTCAACATATTGATGCGTAATTTCTTTTTTTCCATAGCTACTATTATATCATTTTCTTTGAATAAAATCAGCAAAAGAAAGGAGAGACTAGAGGAAAAGAGGGGAAATTTCCTCGCTTTTCCAACAATCTCTCACATAGTTTTATATGTTTACTTAATGCCTAAGGCAATGCGTGCATAGCGACTCATTTTTTCAACAGTCCAGGCTGGATACCAAACCAATTTGACCTCAGTATCCGTTACTTCTGGAACCTCTGTCATAGCATCATAAATCTGATCTGTCAAAAGGTCTGCTAGGGGACAACCCATAGTTGTCAAAGTCATATCAATCTCAGTTTGCCCTGTGTCGCCATCAAAACGAATCTCATAAATCAAACCAAGGTTGACAATATCAATTCCCAACTCAGGGTCGATGACTTCTTCCAAGGCTGTTAAAATCCGTGTTTTGATATTTTCAATTTGCTCTTCTGTATAAGCCATATTTATCCTCACTCTTAATCTTCAATAAAATCACGAAGCGGTTTGCTGCGACTTGGTTGGCGTAATTTTCTCAAAGCCTTGGCTTCAATCTGACGGATACGCTCACGAGTTACGTTAAATACTTTACCTACATCTTCAAGAGTACGCATTTCCATCATCTAGTCCGAAGCGCAAGCGCAAGACGTTTTCTTCACGGTCTGTAAGAGTATCCAAGACCTCATCCAACTGCTCACGCAAGACGATACGAGTTGTATAGTCCACTGGATTTTCAATCACTTCATCTTCGATAAAGTCCCCAAGGTGACTATCATCCTCTTCACCGATAGGAGTTTCAAGGGATACTGGTTCTTGGGCAATCTTCAAGATTTCACGAACCTTGTCAGGGGTCATATCCATACGTTCAGCGATTTGCTCAGGTGTTGGATCTTGTCCCAATTCTTGAAGGAGGTTACGCTGTTCGCGAACCAATTTATTGATGGTTTCAACCATGTGGACTGGAATACGGATAGTACGAGCTTGATCTGCAATAGCACGAGTGATAGCCTGACGAATCCACCAAGTTGCATAAGTTGAGAACTTGAATCCTTTAGAATAGTCAAACTTGTCAACTGCTTTCATCAATCCCATATTTCCTTCTTGAATCAAGTCAAGGAACTGCATACCACGGCCGACATAGCGTTTGGCAATGGAAACAACCAAACGAAGGTTGGCTTCTGCAAGACGTTGTTTGGCTTCGATATCGCCAGCCTCAACAGCAAGTGCCAATTCTTTTTCCTCTTCATTGGTCAAGAGAGGAACGACCCCGATTTCTTTCAAATACATACGGACAGGGTCATTTACCTTAGCCGATGTTGAACCAATCAAGTCCTCATCGCTAAGCTCTGGCTCTTCTTCAGTGCTAAGAACACGTGCACTTGGATTTCCTTCGTTATCTGTGATAGAAATCCCTGCATCTTGAATCCGTTGTAAGAGATCTTCTATCCCATCGGCGTCCAAGGTAAAAGGAATAACCAGACTTTCATTAATTTCATCATCAGTTGCTGTCCCTTTTTGTTTATGATTACGGATAAATTCTGCTACTTGTACGTCAAATGTTGTTACTTCTTTTTGTTTTGTTGCCATTATTACTCCATTCTTCTCTTTTGGGAAATTAATCGTTCCAATTCTTCTAGGGCTGTATCTGTATCTCCTACATGGCTAGCTTCCTGCACTTTCTTTTTGATTCTCATATTGTCCTGATTCAAGAGAGCCTTGTTTCGAGTCATTTCTACTTCACTTAGTTCCTGAGGTAACATTTCAGACGGTAAATCAAGACCAAGGACTTGATACCAGGCAGTTTCAACTTCAGGTGACTGATGGGAGAGGGCCTCTGATCCGATTTTACCCTGATCACTTAATAATTCGTAAAGAATCTGAAATTCTGGGGTATCAAAGAAAAAATCATCTCGTAAACGATAATCATTCAAAATAACTGGATTCTCAGCCATCCTATAAAGGAGATGAGCTTCTGCTCTCATAACTGCTGTTAGTTGCCGAGTCACAGATAGACTGATCGCTACTGGTGCAGGACGCTCATTGACCCTCTCCTGCCTTTGGACAATCCGACTTTCATTTACAATCTGTTCCACCTGCTGGTAATCAAAGGAGGGTAGATTATCCGCTAGAATGTGGATATGGGAATTCTGGGCGGTGATAGACTTTTCTTTGGCGATTAAGGGTGCAATCTTTTCAATGAACTCAATTTGCGCCTGCAAGTTATCGCTATTTTCCGGCTTAAGTTGGTGAATATAAAATTCTATGGGACTAATCCGAGTCTTAGTTAAGAGATAAGCCAGGTCTTCAGCAGAATTCTTTTGTAAATACTCATCTGGATCCATGTAATCAGGCACTCGGACAACTTCCACTGAGAAATCTTTTAACTCCTCCAACGCTTTTGCTGTTGCTGCCTGCCCTGCCTTATCACCATCGTAGCTGAGGACAATCTTTTTAGTAAAGTGTTTGAGATGGTCAACATGTTCCTTGCTCAGAGACGTTCCCATGGAAGCTACAGCATTCTCTATACCAGCACGGTAGGCGGCGATAACATCCATAAAACCTTCCATCAAGTAGAGTTCTGGGATTTTACCAGTTCCTTTTTTAGCCTTGTCCAAATGATACAATTCATAACTCTTGTTAAAAATTGCAGTTGAGCGACTATTTTTATACTTGGCAGTCTGACTATCTGTTTCTTGCCAGATGCGACCTGAAAAGGCAATGACCTGCCCCTTATCATTGGTCAAAGGAAAGATGATACGTCCGAAAAAAGTATCATGAAACTGATTACCGTCTGACAAGTAAAACAAGCCCGAATCCAGTAAATCCTTTCCTCAAACTTATCAGCCAAACGTTGATAGAGATAGGTTCTCTCTGCTGGAGCCAACCCAATCTGGAAGTGCTTCAGAACTTCGTCTGTCAACCCTCGCTTATATAGATAAGCCCTTGCTTCTTCTCCCATCTTGGTCGTCATGAGAATTGCATGGTAAAAGCGTGCAGCTTCTTCATGCATCTCATATAGAGCCTGATGAGGGGAAGGCTGTTGAGGACGAGACGGTACAGGCATCGTTAATTGAATACCGACACGCTCTCCTAAGAGCTGAACGGCTTCCATGAAGGACACACCTTGGTATTCTTCAATGAACTTAAAGACATCACCTGAGCGACCACAACCAAAACAGTGGTAAAACTGCTTGTCCTCTACAACGTTGAAAGAAGGTGTTTTTTCACCATGAAAAGGACAGAGCCCTAGATAGTTCCGTCCTGCCTTTTGTAAAGAAATCACATCTCCTATGACTTCCACAATGTTGGCATTGTTTTTGATTTCTTCAATGACTTGTTTGTCAACCATACACAATACCTCCATCTTATCATAGTATCACGTAAACTAGTATAGCTTATTTCTGAAAAAAAGTAAACCATTTCATACGCTTTCCGTAATTATCTTTGCCTTATTTTTCTAGATAGAAAAGGAAGTTAAAAAACTCAGAAACACTTTAATGCTTCTAAGTTTTTCTTCTCTATTTTTTGATAAAGATAAAGTTCATCTATTCAAATAATTGATAGTAGTCTGAGATTTTCATTTTTGCTTTTTCTTCTTGGTTCAAATCTTGGATAATTCGTCCTTCTTTCATGACAATCAAACGATTGCCATATTTGAGAGCATCTTCCATGTGATGAGTAATCATAAGTGCTGTCAACTGATCTTTCTTGACAAACTCATCTGTCAATTCCATGAGTGCGACACTGGTCTTTGGATCAAGGGCCGCAGTATGCTCATCTAGCAAGAGTAATTCAGGACGCTTCAAGGTTGCCATCAAGAGGCTCAAGGCCTGTCTTTGTCCACCTGATAAGAACTCAATCGGTGTATTCAAATGTTTCTCAAGACCGTTTCCTACTTTTTCAATGGTTGCCTGAAATTCATCTTTATAGCTAGCCAGACGTCTTGGTAACAATCCACGCTTTTCACCACGAAACTTGGCAATCAAGAGATTTTCAGCCACTGTCATACGAGGAGCTGTCCCCATCTTGGGATCTTGGAAAACACGAGAAAGATACTTAGCTCGCTTCTCTGGTGAAAATTTGGTAACATCTTCACCCAAGATACGAATTGTCCCACTGGTTAGTGATAAGGTTCCTGCAATGGTGTTAAAGAGGGTTGATTTTCCAGCACCATTTCCACCTAGAATCGTGATAAAATCCTGTTCAAAAATTTCTAAGGAAACATCATTTAAAATAATCTTTTCTTCATCAAAGCCATTTTTAACGACTTTGGTTGCATTTTTTAATTCTACAATTGCTGTCATTTGCTTAACTTGGCTCCTTTCAAGATTGTTTGCTTAAATGTTGGAATCATAAGGCAGACTGCTAAAATCAAGGCACTGTATAAACGCAGGTAACTTGTATTAAAGCCAAGCGCGATAACTGCCCATACTAAGAATTGATAGGCGATAGAGCCCACAACGATGGCAACTAGACGCTCTGCCAAGCTCAAACTCTTGAAAATAACTTCCCCAATAATCAAACTTGCAAGACCTACAACGATAACCCCGATTCCTCGAGATACATCGGCATAACCTTCTTGCTGGGCAATAAGAGCTCCCGCAAGGGCAATCACACCATTTGATAAAACCAAGCCCATAAGCTCCATGCGTCCAGTATGAATCCCGAAACTTCTAGCCATATCAGGATTGTCACCTGTAGCAATATAGGCTTGTCCGAGTTTAGTGTCCAAGAAAAAGAGCATGAGAGCAATAACAATACTTACAAAGATGAGGCCAGTCAAAAGTTGGTTCAAGTCTGATTCAAAAGGCAAGGCATCCTGGATTTGCTTGGTTCCAAGCAATCCTAAATTTGCACGTCCCATAATAAAGAGCATGATAGAGTGACATGAAGTCATCACCAAAATACCTGAGAGCAAGGTTGGAATCTTCCCTTTTGTATAAAGAAGTCCTGCAGCCATTCCAGCCAAACAACCTGCTCCTACAGCAATAAGTGTCGCTAAATGGGTTCACACCTTTCGTTATCAGAGTGACAGCAACAGCCCCCCCAAGAGGGAAGGAACCTTCTGTCGTCATATCTGGAAAGTTTAAAATCCTAAATGTCATAAAGATTCCCAGACCTAAAATAGCCCAGACAAATCCTTGAGAAATAATAGATAATATCATCTGTTTCTTAACCTTTTCTATATGATGTTTATTGTAAAAAATTGGAGGAGATGTCCCCAACTCCTCCATTACAGATTATTCAATCACTTGCCCTGCTTCTTTTAGAACAGATTCAGGAATCGTAATACCTAGCTCTTGTGCCAATTTTTTGTTGATGACTGACTTACCAGTTGAAAAGACATTGACTGGAGTATCAGCTGGTTTTGCACCTTTCAAGACTTGCGCAATCATTTTACCAGTTGCCACACCAAGGTCATGTTGGTCAACTACAACTGATGCCAAGCCACCTGCTTCTACCATGGCAGTTGCGCTTGGGTAGATTGGTTTTTTAGCTGATTGGTTGCTTGATACCACTGTTGAGAAGGCTGAAGCAATGGTGTTATCAATTGGAACCCAGATAGCATCAACCTTGCTAGTCATAACATTAACTGTTGAAGCAATTTCATTTGTTGAAGGAACTGCGAATGTTTCGACTGTCAAACCTGCTTTTTCAGCATAAGCTTTAAATTCTTCTACCTGTGTTTTAGAATTATCTTCGCTACTTGAGTAAAGAGTTCCGATTGTTTTTACATTTGGTGTCAAAGCCTTGATAAGTTCAACTTGTTGTTGAGCTGGATTGTGGTCAGATACCCCTGTAATGTTGCCACCTGGTTTTTTCAAATCTTTAACCAAGTTAGCACCGATTGGGTCAGTAATCGCAGCCATAATAACAGGTAGGTCTTTTGTTGCACTAGCCAAACCTTGAGCAGCTGGTGTAGCAATACCAACTACAAGGTCATTGCCATTTGCGACCAATTGTTTACTCATTGTCGCAACCTTACTTTGGTCACCTTCTGAGTTCATAAAGTCGATTTTAATTTGACCATCTTTATAGCCTTCTTCTGCAAGCCCATCTTGAATTCCTTTATAAATCAAATCAAGAGATGGATGGCTGACAAACTGAAGGACGCCAACTTTGGCAACTTTTTTCTCATTATTAGCTTCTGGTTTATTCATTGAAGAGTATATCAAACTTCCTGCTACTAAGACTGCTAACGCAGCAATAATTCCAATTAAACGTTTATTTTTCATTTTATTTCTCCTTTTTATTCCTTTAAAATACTTCACTTATCTAAACAAGCGACACCATCGTTTTCTTTCCATACAAACCTCCGATAAAAAAGTCCTCACACAAAAAAACTTGTGTGAGGACGTCGATGCGCGGTACCACCTCAATTATAGGGAATTTCCCTATCGCTCAGTCTCGCAATAACGAGATGCACTGTAAGGTGTGCTCACCGAATTTTTATGATTTCAAATTCTAAATAACATTCAGCCCAATTTTCATCATCATTACTTATCTGTTTTCAGCTACCACAGACTCTCTAAAAAGTTTATATGATTACTTTTCTGAATGATTAAATTATATCATTTTTCAATTACTTGTCAAGACTCTTTTAGTATTTTTTTGAAATATTCAAAAACTTCCCCTATGGAAAAGAGGAAGTTTAATAGGTATCAGCCTGAATTACGCAATCCTGTCGCAATTCCGTTGATGGTTGTATGGATTAATTTTTCTTGATCGCTTGATAATTCTCCTCGACGTTGACGTTTAATCAACTCCAACTGGATATAGTTGAGGATATTAAAGTAAGGCATACGATAATCCAAACTTGCTTTTAGATATGGATTTTCAGCCAAGAGTTCGTCATAACCTTCGATAGCCAAGATGACTTCCTTGGTAACTTGCCACTCATTTAAAATAGTCTCATAGATTGCTTTTACTTGTTCATCCTCACACAGTTTAGCATATTCAAAAGCAATGTTCATATTTGATTTTGACAAGACCATATCAACATTTGAAAGAAGCGATTGGAAGAAAGGCCAATTTTGATACATATCACGCAAAATTTCAATATTTTCCGGATTTTTGTCAATAAATTCTTTGAAGCTTGAACCAACCCCATACCAGCCAGGGAACATCACACGACTTTGCGACCATGAGAAGACCCAAGGGATAGCTCTCAAACCACCAATTTCAGTAATCGTCTTACGAGCAGCTGGACGAGAACCAATATTAAAGCTTGAAATAGCCTTGATTGGACTTGACTCGAAGAAATAATCATAGAAATGGTCATTACCAAAGACCAAATCACGGTAGATATCATAACTACGGTCCACCACTTGATCCATAATAGCTTCATAACGATTTGAGGTATTGGTATCGCTCTTCTTCTGAGTAATCATACGGTTAATGGCTGCAGATACTAGCATTTCAAGGTTATAGTAGGCAGCGTCTTTGTTACCATATTTATTGCCAATTACTTCACCCTGCTCCGTCAAACGGATACGATCCTTGATAGACTTGAGCGGTTGAGATGTGATAGCTTCATAGGTTGGTCCACCACCACGACCGACAGTCCCACCACGACCATGGAAGAAGGTAACCTTAACGCCAAATTCATCTCCAATGGCAGTCAATTGTTGTTGAGCCTTGTAGAGGGTCCAACATGATGATAGATAGCCACCATCTTTATTACTGTCAGAGTAGCCCAGCATGATTTCTTGGTAGTTATTACGTGAAGCAATCCATTTCTTGGCAAGGGGAAGAGAAAGGTATTCTCTCATGGTTTCTTCTGAGTGGTCCAAGTCCTCGATTGTTTCAAAGAGAGGGACAATTTGGACACGGGCTCTTTCTTTATCAACTAAGCCTACTTCTTTTAGCAAGATAGCCAATTCCAGCATATCTGATACGCTAGTTGCATGTGAAATAATGGTCTGGCGAATGACATCATCACCCAACTTATCTTTCAACTGGCGAGCAGCTTTAAAGATGGCCAATTCTTTTTCAAGCAACTCTGATTTTTCAACGTGAGTGGCAGAAAGAATACGTGGATCTTCTTCTAATTCTTTCAAGAGAAGCTGGCACTTTTCTTCTTCACTTAGTTCGCTATAATGCGAATGAATACCTGCTGATTTCAAGAGTTCGGCTACACAGGCCTCATGAACGCTAGAATCTTGCCGCATGTCAATAGATGCCAAATAGAAACCAAAAATTTCAACTGCTTGAATCAACTCAACAAAATCACCAGAAATCAGTGCTTCACCCTTATTTTCCAAGAGGGAATCGCGAATTGTAATTAAATCCTTATAAAAACCATTAGCTGTTTCATAGCGAGTTCCAACTTCCTTATCCTCAATCAGATAAGTTTTTGTTGCTTGGATTTTTGACTGAATATCAAACAAGGCACGACGGTAAAGCTCTTTTTCACGGTAAATCGAGTTATCCTTGGATTGGCGAGCCATTTCTCTGACTTGCTTACTCACATTGACAATACTAGTTGAGAGAGAAAATTCACGATAAAGTTGGTAAATCTTTTCATCATAGTAATTCATGATGACTTCACACTGAGTCATAGCAGATTGTTTCAAGGTATCTGCTGTAACAAAAGGATTCCCGTCACGGTCTCCACCAATCCACATCCCCATGGTAATTGGTTTAGGATGTTTCAACTCCAAGCCGTGTTTTTTAGCCAGACGCTTGTACTCAGCAGTCAAATGAGGAACTGCCTTCAGGAATGAGCTATTGTAGTATTCCATAACATTCGTGATTTCATTGGTTACTTTCAATTTCTTTTCACGAATCATATCTGTCTGCATGATAATCTCAATATAACGACGGAGATCATTATGCCATTTTTCCTTATTAATCAAGCCTAATTTCACATCACGGTACTTACGCAAGAGGGTATGGATATGGTTAGTTAAATCCAACATACTCTTACGTTGCACTTGTGTTGGATGGGCTGTTAAAACAGGGACAACATTCAAGTGTTCTAGAATTTCAACCGCATTTTCTTTTTCTGCAACCATTTTAATCGTTGCTGACAATTTACCAAGATAATCTTGATCAATATTATTTTGGTGGTTGATTTCATAGGCCAAATCCACGTCTTCTGAAATATTAATCAAAAGAGGCAAGATAGAAAAATAGCGTGAAATATAAGCCATTTCATCATTTGACAGACTAGTAACCAATTGGTTCAAGCCTTGATAATCTTCTTGAGTTGACAATTCTTTCAACTTCATGATTTTTTCAAAAGTCTCTGGGGCAAGCATATTTTTAGTGATATCTTCTAACAATTCTGTTAAAATCAATACTTCTTCTTGCACGACAGCTTTATTACTATAGTTTTCTAATTTTTGAAGAGACATAGGTAATCCTTTCCACTATCAACTCTACATATAGTTTGATGAGTGAGCTTCTAACTCCTCATATAATCGGGCACGTTTCTCACTTGCGTCAATATTTAATACAAAAGCAATTGCGACAGATAATACCAGGAGGCTATTCCCACCTTGAGATAGAAAAGGGAATGTTACTCCAGTTGAAGGAATAAGCCCGGAAATTCCACCGATATTAACAAAGACTTGCACCAAAAGCATGCCTCCTACCCCAATAGCTACCATTGAATTAAATGGATTCTTAGCACGAATCCCCACCAAAATAATTCGCAAAATTAAGAAAAAGAGAAGGGCTAAAATCAAACTAGATCCAACAAATCCAAATTCTTCAATAACAATTGAAAATACAAAGTCTGTATGGGCCTCTGGTAAATAACCACGCTTTTCGATTGAATTTCCTAAGCCTAGACCAAACCATCCACCATTTACCATAGCATAGTAAGAATTTGCGAGTTGGTGCCCTGCTCCTGCTAGGTCATTAAAAGGATTAAAAAATGCACTAAAACGTTTAGCAACATAACCAAAAATCGGAATACGAGAGAAATTTTCAACCCCAACAAAACGAATTACAGATAGAGATAACATTGAACCACCTGTCAGCAGAAGTAGAAAAGTCGTGAACCAACGATAAGCAATCCCACTAAGCGTATACATTATCAAGGCTACCAAAGCAAGGATAGTCGCATTTCCTAAATCTGGGAAAATTCCTAAGCTTCCAATTAATACGATTAAAACGAAACGCCAGTCATTAAAAGTCCGAGGGATCCATTGGTTTTGGGTTAAAACCTGAAAATCGTAAATAGCGATTTCTTCTTGTTGTTTAGAAACGATGAGCCAAATACCAAATAATAATAATTTTGAGATACTCTGCTGGTTGAATTGTTACAGGTCCTACAGAAATCCAACCGTAGGCTCCATTAACCGGAACTCCTATTAAACGTGCCAAAGCTAGTAAAATCATCTCAATGAACATAACAATAATAATTAGTCGTTCATTCCTTAGGAAGCCTAGTTTTAACTTATATATTAAGGCAATCAAAATTAAACTAACTATCCAGAAAACACCTTGATTTCGGACCAATTGAAGAGCACTTTTACCTTCTTCAATTAGGGTTGCACTTGTCGTCGAATATACCACGATTAGGCCCAATACAGACAAAAGAAGATAAGGTATCAAAATGGAATAGTTTAACAGGTGCCTTTTACTAATTTTCATATCACACCACTCTAATAGGAACAAAGAATTTGTTCCCAATTCCGTTTTATTTTCTAGTTTTGATTGCTATTATACCACTTTTTCAGAAAGAAAAAAACCCTTATCCATTAATCCTTCGAATTTTACTAATTTTTTCGAAAAACAGGGTTAAAAAATACAAAACCCGAAAGGCTTTGTATTTTTTATTATTTAGTTAGATGACGAACTGCTTGAGCTTGAATCTCCACCACCAATGTATTGAGTAAAGATATTTTGGAAGGCTTGATCTTTAACCTTAATGTTGGCTGCTTGCAATTCTTTTCCGATAATGCTTTGAACAAATGATGCGTCGTTTTGTTTTTGAGTTAAGATAACAGTTTTTAATTTTTCTTTATAGTCATCAATATTAGATGATTTTTCTGTTTTCTTAATGAGTTTTACAATATAATATTGACTGCTGTATGCCTGAGTACCAGTAACTGTAATGACATCAGAAATGCCGTTAACATCCAAGGCAAAAGCTGCTTTCTTAACTTGATCTGGTACCTCTGTTGAAGCTGAATCAAAGGTGATTTCTCCACCATTCGCTTTAGTTTTCTCATCAGTTGAGTTATCTTTAGCTAATTGAGCGAAATCTGCGCCACTTGCCTTAGCTTTTTCGAGGACTTCTTTGGCTTTATCCTCATTATCAAGACGAATGATTTGAGCAGTTACATCTGGAGTGTATTCATCAAAGGCCTTCTTATAAGCATCATCTGTCAATTCAGCTTCTGCTGCCTTCTTAACTGCTAATTCAACCAATTTACTTGTACGGATTTGAGCTTTACGTGTCTCAAGTGTCATGCCTGCTTGTGACAAGACACGTTGGTAGTTATCACCGTATTGTTTTTCTTCCTGAGCTATAGTATCATCGACTTCTTTGTCATCGACTTCTGAACCGTATTGTTTCTCAAATACTTTTTGGATAGTCAAGTTCAACAACACTTGTTGAGCTGAAGGATTGCTTTTCACTTGCTCATAAAATTGATGTTCTGTGATGACATCCCCTTTCATGCTGATAAGGTCTGCCCCTTCTGAACCTTTCGAACAAGCTGCTAAAGTTGCTACTGATAATAATGTAATGGCACCTGCCAATAGTTTTTTCTTCATGTCTACTCCTTTGAGATAAGTGTTACCCTATCTATTTTACTATATTTTCTTAAATTTTTCTGAAAATCATTCGCTGTCAGGCAATTGAACATCTGCTACATTTTTACGAAGCATGAGAATGCCGTCCCCTAAAGGTACTAATGTTGCAGTAAGTCCTGGATTGTCTAAAGTTGCATTAAATAGTCTTTGAAGGCCTCTGTATATAGTTCGCTGGCCACGACGGACTTCCATAATATCCTTGGCAACATCACCACCTTGGAAAATATCATCCAAGACAACCACACCACCAACTTCCAAGTGTTTGAGGATTTCTGGCAGAAAAACGATGTATTTAGACTTGGCAGAATCCATAAAGACAAAATCATAGGACTCTGTCAGTGTAGATAAGACATCTACCGCATCTCCTTCTAGGAGTGTGATTTGCTTACGACTGTCAAACTGGGCAAAATTATCCTTGGCAAAACCAATCATTTCGGGATTTCGGTCAATAGTTGTAATCTTGGCATTTGGCGCATGTTCTGCCATCAAGAGGGCTGAAAACCCGATAGCCGTCCCAATTTCTAGAATGTTTTTTGGTTGCATGGTTTCCATGAGAAAACGGAAATAAGCAACCGTTTCATGTGGAATGATGGGAATATTTTCCTTGCGAGCAAAATCTTCCAATTCTTTCAAAGAACCTGAGACTTGCTTTTGACGCTGACGCATCAAGTCCACAATTTCTTCTTTGACGACAGGTCGACGCATATTATGGTTGGCATTTTTACTATACGATTCAACCATCTTATGCCAATCCCAATTTTTCAACCAGGGCTTCAAACTCATTCAAACGACGTTCGAAGACTGCAAAGGCATCGTTGAGATAGTCTTCCTTCTCCATATCAACTCCAGCTTTTCTCATGACATTAAGTGGATAGTCAGACTTACCTGCCTTGAGATAGTCAATATAGCGGTCTCTGTCTTCTTGACTACCATGGACAATCTTTTTCAGCCAGGGCTGAAGCTGCTGCAAAAGCCAGTTGAATATTGATATACGTAGTAGTTATAGTAGAAGTGTGGAATGCGAGCCCACTCGTATTGGATTTCAGGATTGTCTTCCTTACTCAAACCATAATACTCTTGATTCAAGTCTGCATAGACTTTATTTAGGAAATCGCTTGTCAAGACCTCACCATTTTTGGTCCGCTTGGTGAATAGCGTGTTCAAACTCAGCAAATTGAGTTTGGCGGAAAACTGTTCCACGGAAACCATCTAAGAAGTTATTGAGAATCGCAAAACGCGTTGCATCATCTTCCACTTCTTCCAATAATTTCTCCGTCAAGATATTTTCATTGGTAGTTGATGCAATCTCAGCCAAGAAGATAGAGTAATCTCCGTAAACATAAGGCTGAGTTTCACGAGTATAGCTTGAATGCATACTGTGACCTGTTTCATGGACAAGGGTAAAGAGATTGTCTAGATTGTCCTGCCAGTTAAGGAGCATAAAGGCATTGGTATCGTAAGAACCACCTGAATAGGCTCCTGAACGCTTGCCTTGATTTTCGTAAACATCAATCCAACGCTCGCTGAAGGCATGTTTAACACGGCTCAAGTAATCCTCACCCAAAACTGCCAAGGCTTCTTCTGCTTTCTTCAAAGCTTCTTGGTAGGTAAAACTGTATTCAACCGATGAAAGTGGTGTATAGACATCATACATCTTGAGGTCTGAAATTCCCAAGATTTTTGAACGAAGTTCAAGGTAACGATGCAATAGTGGCAAATGCTTGCGTACTGCTGCTACCAAATTGTCATAAACACTTTCTGGAACAAAATTCGCTGCGAGAGCTGCATGACGAGCACTCTTGTAGTTACGAACTTTTGCTCGGTAGTTTTGAACCTTAACATTGGTTTGTAAGGTTTTGGCATAGGTATGTTGGAATTGCTCATAAGTCGCATAAAGGGCTTGATAAGCACCACGACGCACCTCACGATTTTTAGACTCCATCAAACGTGTGTAAGTCCCATGAGATAGCTGAACTTCCTTACCATCATCGTCAAGGACATAAGGGAACACAATATCCGCATTATCTAAGATAGCAAAGGTTTCACTTGCCGAACCAAAGATTTCACCAGCTCCAGCCAATAATTCTTCTTCACGTTGTGAAAGAACGTGTTCCTTACCTTGCAAAAGCTTGTCAAAATAGTGTTGATAAACCTGCAGCTTTGGTTGAGCTTCTAAAAAGTCAGCATACTGCTTTTCACTTATTTCCATAAATTCAGGCTCATAGAATGAAAAAGCTTGGTCTAGCTGGCTGTAAAGTGTCATTGCCTTGGCATAGTACTCTTGGTACTTGGCTTCACGCGTGTCCTGGTCATTCTTCATATGAGCATAAACGTAAAGCTTCTCCATTTGGCGTTCCATCTCAAGAGAAAATTCAGTAATCTCTAGTAGGCTATCCGCACTATCCAAGAGATGACCTTCATACTGGGCTACTGTCTCCAATCGGTCTGTTAAATCTTTTAAGGCTTCTTCCCAAGCCTGGTCAGTTGGGTAGATCGTTGATAGATCCCATGTATCTTTTTCATTTATTTCATTTCTTTGTAATACCATTAGATTCCTCCATCCTTTCTATTTTACCATATTTTTCAAGAAATATTGTTGATAAAAGGCTGGTGGATAGAGCTTTTGCCAATCATTTTGAGGATTTTTTTGGTAATAGGTTTGAAAATGCTTATAGTAGTTAGTCAAATCTTTCTCAATTTGACAAAAATTTCCTACTAGTGGTTGAATTTGTGGATACCATTCTTTTAGCTCATAAGTCAGGATATTCTCTCCCTTTTGATAGGCCTCTGCTTGTTCTTTCATCCAAGTAGGATTTTGATAATAAAGTTGTTGCTGGATATAGCGACAGATGTCCTTGTCCTGAGAAACTGTAAAACGAGATATTTTTTGTTTCTTATATGGAAGGCGTAATATATCCAGCAGACTACCATGACCATAGGGAAATTCCTTGATTTGATAATGGAGTTTGCCGCGGAGATCCTGGTGAATGAGATATTTGAGTCTTAAAACCTGTTTTTCCCTGTCCAATTCCCAAACATAAAAGCCCATGTTTTGACTGAAATAAAGAAAACCTTGTTGCAGACGAGTCAAACGCTCATTGAGCCAAAGTTTTTGACCCAGTAACCACAGTACTTGGTAACCCTGACTACGATACCCCTCACTTCGCTCTTTAAGAACTTTTTGAGGCAAGGGACTACACTGAACTTCTAGAGCTAGATTCCCATTTACAAACACATCCGCAATCTGTTTAAGCTCTGTAAGCGGGTATTCTAACTTCACCTCTGTCTCTTTTTTCAACCAGTGATAGAGGACTTCCTTATTTTCCAGATGTTCTGGACTTTCATTTTCAAAGGAATACTCACAGTCTTTTAGGGATTTATGGGCAAAATGGGTCCGTACACTTGGTCCTTGCCGCAAACGGAGCTGACCTCCACAAGCTGGGCAGGTGTAGGCTTGCTTCTCAAGTCTATCCTCTAACACATTTACCAATTGTCCGCTAGCATCTCTCGCAACAAACATGATTTCCCTCCTTTTCTATATTATTCGTAAAAAAGAAAAAAGATCAGGAAATTTCCTAATCTTAATTCAAGCTTATTTAATTTTTTTAGCTAGCATAGTCGCAAAGCGTAGTTGAATACGATTGCCATTCTCATCGCGACGGTGCAGATGGCCTGGATTTTCATTATACTTAACCAATTCCCAGTCCTTGTAATAGCCTGCCAATTCACCTTCTTTAAAAGTAAATGGGAAGTTCACTGCGCAAGGATAATCCTCCGTGTCCATGGCACAAACGATAAGATTGTAGCCACCAACAGTAGTTTTCTCCTGCATGTTTTTGATAATTGCTGGAATGCGGTCTGCTTGCAAAAACATCAAAACAACCGTCGAGACGATGAAATCATACTCTTGCCCAATACTGGCTGAATTGATATCGTAAAGACCAACAGGCATATCCAGGTCTTCCTGCTCCACAATACTTTGCAAGATTTCAAGAGATAATTCATTTTGATCTACAGCTGTTACATCAAACCTTGTTGGGCTAAGAAGAGAGAGTTACGGCCTTGACCACAGCCCAAATCCAAGGCTTTCCCTGGTTTCACTGTCTGCATAGCCTCTAGGACCTCTGAATGAACGGGATTGGTATTGTATTTTTTAGGGAAATAATCCTCAGGTTTACAATAAAATTCCAAATACCATTCTACATCGTCTGTAACAGCCTCCACTCGGTGCCAGGCTTGTGGTTGCGCCATAGGATTGTCGGCTCCTGCTTCAAAGAGGTGTTCAGCTAGAACCTCACCATCCTCTGTCAATTCAATAAACTTGAGAGTTCCTTTTAAAACAGTAATCTTACCCCAAGTACCCACCTTGGTATTGTGCTTTTGCTGAACTGCCTCTGGCATGGTCTCTTTAGACCACAAAGGCATGCGTTTATAGGCAACTAGTTTTTCCATCTTCATTCCTCTTTTTATCGTTGGTTGACTGCTTTCATCACGCGGGCAATATCGCGATTCTGCTCACGTCTCTTGATTGACTCCCGTTTATCATAGTCATGCTTCCCTTTAGCAAGCCCTAAAAGAAGCTTGGCATAGCCATCTTTGATATAGACCTTGAGAGGAACCAGAGTCATTCCTGTTCCTTTAGTCTCTTGTTCCAACTTCTGGATTTGTTTCTTATGGAGCAGGAGTTTGCGACGACGTTCTGGTTCCTGGTTCCAGATATTGCCCTCTTCGTAAGGTGCGATATGAACATTGCTCAGCCAAACTTCCCCATTTTTTACTTGAGCAAAGCCATCCTTGAGATTGATTCGAGCAGCTCGAACGCTCTTGATTTCAGTTCCAGTCAGGACCATTCCTGCCTCTAGCGTATCTACGATTGTATAGTCGTGGCGCGCCTTTTTATTTTGTGCGACGACCTTTCCCTCGCCCTTTGCCATGCTTGGCTCCTTTCTTAGCTACTTCCTTGTAAAAAGGTTTCTTTCCTTTTTTCTTCTTGTCTTTTTGTGAATGCTTGCGCTTATCATTTGAACGTCCTGATTTTCTCTTGTCGTCCTTCTTATCTGAACGACGACTTGAACCACGCCCTCTGTCACTACGACTAGACTGTTTCAAGCCTTTTTCAATCACATCAAATTCACTTGGGATATAAGAGAAATCAATTTCCCCCGTCATCTTGTCGGCTCTTTCAACTCGGATGCGAATCTGTTGCCCCACACGGAAGGTTGTACCCGATTTTTCTCCACGAAGGGTTAAATCACGTTCATTAAAATGATAAAATTCAGGTAGATTTGTGATGTGAATCAAGCCTTCGACTGTATTTGGTAATTCAACAAAGAGACCGAATTTGACGATGCTGGACACAACCGCATCATACTCTTCACCCACATATTCTTCCATATACTCAGCCTTTTTCATGGCTTCGACTTCACGCTCAGCCTCAATAGCACGACGCTCACGGTTGGAAGACTGGGTCGCAATCTCTGGAATCACTTGCTCAAAATGATCGGCTATTTCCTTAGAACGGCCATAGTCCCGAATCATACGGTGGACTAGAAGGTCTGGATAACGGCGAATTGGGCTGGTAAAGTGAGTGTAATAGTCAGCAGCAAGGCCATAGTGACCGTGATTGTGCTCTGAATAGCGAGCTTGTTGCATAGAACGGAGAAGCATCATGGACAATACATCTGCATAAGGCTCTCCCTCAACAGTACGCATGATGTCTTGAAGGGCCTCCTGGCTAATCTCACTGGCAGTTCCATAAATGCGCAAGCCAAAGCTCGAAGCATAATCAATAAACTTCTGAACTTTTTCAGCCTTAGGCTCCTCGTGAATTCGATAGATGAAAGGCAAATCCAGCTTACTGAAATGCTCGGCAACTGTTTCATTGGCCATCAACATAAAGGACTCAATCATGCGCTCGGCAACACCACGCTGCCGAAGAATGATATCAACAGGCTTACCTTGTTTATCCACTAAAATCTTCGCTTCGTTGGTATCGAAATTGAGGGCTCCACGTTTCACACGCATGTTTTCTAAAATTTCATGGAGCTTGGCCATAAGCTCAATACTTGGAACAATTTTCTGATACTCTTGTCTCTTCTCCTCGTCACCTGCTAAGATATCATTGACATCACTATAGGTCATACGAAACTGGTCTTGATAACTGTTTGTGTGATGGTGTAGTTGACTACACGACCATGTTTATCAATCTCCATAATGGCAGACTGGGTCAGGCGGTCAACTTGAGGATTGAGGGAGCAGATGCCGTTTGATAATCGTTCTGGAAGCATTGGGACAACTCGGTCTGTCACATAGACAGAAGTCGCACGATTAAGGGCTTCCTTATCAAGGGCAGACCCCTCAGTTACATAGTAAGAAACATCTGCTATATGAACTCCGAGTTCCAGATTGCCATTTTTCAAGACCTTGATATGCACCGCATCGTCCAAGTCCTTGGCATCAGCACCGTCAATGGTAAAGGTAACCTCATCTCTCAAGTCTAGACGGCCTTCCATATCCTTTTGAGACGGAACATCAGGCACACTTTCCGCTTCCTTGACGACAGCCTCTGGAAACTCTGAGACAATGTCCATAGACTCCAAAACCTCAAGAACATCAATTCCGACATCTGTTGAATGCCCCACTACATCAAGGACACTCGCGACAAAGAAATCATGTTTCTTGCTTGGGTATTTATCGATAAAAACCTTAAGCACTTCAGTTCCCTCGAGTTTAAGGGCTGGTTTCTTCACATAAATCGGTTGACTAATTTTCTGGTTTTTCGAACGGATGTAGCCTGCATACTTAGGTTTTTCCTGATCCAGAACGATTTGCCCAACAACAGTTGTCAAACTATGTTCTAGGATATCGATAATTTTTGCTTCTGCTGCTGTTCCCTTGTTGCGGTCAGCTACTTTCTTAATCACGACCTCAACGGTATCACCATCAATAGCATAGTTGACATCATTTTTCCCTACAAAAAGGTCGTCCTCCTCACCTTCCAGACTGACAAAACCAAAGCCATTTTTATGGGCATGAAAAATCCCCTTGAGAGTAATCTCATGTTTTTTCTTGACTTCCAGGGTCAAACTGCCATCTTCTTCAAAGCGAATCTGGTGCTTTCTTTCCATTAGGGACAAGGTTTTAATCAACTCACGAAAATCCTTGGACCCGTCTTTTCCCAAAGCCTGAGCCAAGTCATTGACAGTCATCTTTCCCTTGTCTTGTAAATATTCTTTTATTCTATCTTTCATATTTTCTTTCTAGATTTTTTAATTTCCTTTTACTGTAAAACCTTCTCAAACATCATTAAAAAAAAAAAGAGGCAAAGACCTAGTCCTGCCCATTATTTTCTTATCTACTTGATAATACCGTCAATGCTAAGGCAATGGCTAGCCAGAAAAAGACTAAAATCCCTGTCAAACGCTGCATTACAGCTTCAAAACCGCGAGCTTTACTGCGTTCAAACAAATCACCTGAGCTGGCATCAAATACATTGCTGGATTGATTTTTAGTTGGTTGCATGAAAATCGCAATCACAATCACAACAGATAATACTAATAAAATGGTTAATAATAGGTTATACATATCAAACTCCTTAAAATCCTTATTATTTTACCATAAAATCTACTTAGATTCAAGATGTAGGGTTACTTTTCTTTCCTTGGGACAATACTTTAAAACCTCAATCTTGTCTGGATGGGTTTTTGAATTTTTACTGGTTAGGTAATTGATACTGCCACAAGAGGAGCATTTGAGATTAATTTTTACTCGCACTAGATTTCCTTTACTTTTAATAATGTTCGAAATTGAAGCAGGTTAAAGAGACAACTAAAGGCAACACAAAGACTTGTCGCATAAAATACTGCATGGTAGCCAAATTGACCTGCTACTGCAGAACCTGCCATAGGCCCAACGACACCTCCCAGATAAAAGAATACCTGATTGAAGGCAAAGACCCTCGAAATACCAGCTTTGGGCGTTATCTTGCTGAGAAGTGCATTAACTCCAGGAATCAAGGCACCGGTTCCCAAGCCAAAGAGAAAACGATAGAGTCCTAGTTGAAGTGGGCTAGAGGCATTAGCACAGAGGAGATAGATGATGACTGAATAAAACTGGGCTACAACCAAGAGACGATGATTGCCCACCTTGTCACCTAGCTTTCCCATGACTCCTGCACTCATCATACTGGAAAAGCCCATACTAGATACAATCAAACCAGATACAAAGAGAAGATTCTCTGTCTGGCCTAATTCGCGCACATACAGAGCTAAGATAGGACCAATCGATTGGGCTGAAAATTGGATGACAAAACTAGTCAGAAAGAGGTTGACCAAGATATGGGGATATTTAACTGATGTAAATAATTCCTTTGTTGGGATGACCTTTTCTTTTGCTACTGGTTGAAAATCTTCCTTGATAAAGAAAATAGTCAAAACAGCGGCTAAGAACAGAAAACTACCAACTAGTAAGAAAACAGTACGAATGCCAAATAATTCTGCAATAAAGCCACCGATAAAGGGACCAGTTAGAGTGCCTGCAACTACTCCAGTAGACAAAGTCCCGAGAGCAGAGCCTGATTTCTCCTTGGGAACCTGACTGGCTATCAAGGCTGTGGCATTAGGAACAAAACCTGCAAATACACCATTTAATAAACGAAGAAAGATTAACCAATAAATATTTGGCACAAAAGCCAATCCCCCCATAGTAATGGTCATGGCCATGCCGGCCCTAATCATCATGGGTTTTCGACCGTATTTGTCAGCAAGAATGCCCCAGATAGGAGAGAATAGAGCGGCGGAAATGGCAGAGACAGAAATAGCTAAACCTGCATAAAAAGCAGCTTGATCACTCCCTACACCTAAATTTTCCACCAAGATGGGCATAAAAGGCACAACTAAGGAAATACTGGCTCCTGTCAGAAAATTACCAAACCAAGCAATGCGCAGATTATCTTTCCAGTTAATCTCTGTCATCTTGCTTACCTCCCTCAAGTAGAGAAATCACTTGAGTTAGAAGCTGGTCCTGATTGCCATTGTTATCTAGAACATGGCTGGCCAAATCTTTCTTTTTTTCTAAAGACCACTGGGCTGCCAGACGATATTCGGCTCCATCTTTGGATAGCTGATCCCTTTTCATTAAGCGTTCTACTTGGATATCTCGATCCACATAGACCAACCATGTCTCATCAAACCAAGAACTATAGTCTTGTTCAAAAAGCAGAGGAATATCCATGAAAAAGATAGCTTCTGTCTGAGCCAACTGGTCTCTCAAAGTAGCTAGTTCCTCACGGATAATCTCTCCTTGAATTTGCTTCGACCATTCTTGCTCTTCAGGGGTTGAAAAGATGAGACTAGCTAGGAGAGGGCGATTAAGTTCTCCGTTTTCAAGGATGATTTCTTGTCCAAAATTCTTGACTAAAGCCTGAAACAGACGACCACCAGGTTTCTGTAGTTGGTGGACGACTGCGTCGGCATCCACTACTTGAAAGCCCTTCTGTCTTAGAAAATTTGTCACAGTTGACTTACCAGAGGCAATCCCTCCTGTAATTCCGATGATTTTTCCCATCAATTCCTCCTTTGACACTGAGGACAAAAATGGGTGCCTCGTCCGCCTAGTTGGATTTTTTCAATCACAGTGCCACAACGTGAACATTCTTGACCAGCCTTGTCGTAGACCTGATGAAAATCCTGCATGGTTCCGTCTTCCCCAAAGGCATTGGTGTAAGTCCGAATGGTGGAGCCACCTTTTTCAACAGCCTGTCTCAGTACAGCAATGGTCTGGTCATGAATAGCTGTCACTTCTTCTGCTGTCAAAGTCTGGGAATGTCTAGCTGGATGGACCTGAGCCCGCCAGAGCACCTCATCCACATAGATATTACCAAGCCCAACCACCAAGGTCTGGTCTAATAAGTGGGATTTGATAGGCTTTTTGGACTTGGCAAGGGCAATTTGAAAGACCTGTAAATCAAAGTCTTGTTCGCTTGGTTCAGGACCTAATTTTTTAGAAACAAAGTAAGCATCCAAAGGTCAGGCGCCAAGAGTTCCATAGTACCAAACTTGCGTACATCCTCATAAACAAGCGTGCCACCATCCTCAAACTGAAAGAAAACATGGGCATGCTTGCGTTCAGGTGCTTGGTCTGGATAGTAAAAATACTTGCCCTCCATCCGCAGATGGGAAATCAAGACCTTGTCAGTTAGATAAAAAAGCAAATATTTACCGCGACGTCCCATTGACTCAACAATCTGACCAGGCACTTCCTTTTGAAACTCGTCCAAGTTCGTTTTAATCATCTTGGGGTAACGAATTTCTATACTCGAAATCTTCTTTCCCAAAATCAACTTTTCTAAGCCACGACGAACGGTTTCAACCTCAGGTAATTCAGGCATAAATCCTCCTTCTGTAAAAACAAGAAGCAGGCATGAGCCCACCTCTACTTAATATTCTTTTTCATTATAGCCAAAGTCAGCCAAATCTAGCTTTTTATCGCGCCAATTTTTCTTAACCTTGACCCATGTTTCTAAAAAGACCTTGTCTCCTAGCATGAGTTCGATATCACGACGGGCCATACTACCAATTTTCTTAAGCATAGCACCACCTTTACCGATGATAATCCCTTTCTGACTATCGCGCTCGACCATAATGGTTGCTCGGATGTGCACCTTGTCTGTCTCTTCATCCCGTTTCATAGAATCAACCACTACAGCAACTGAGTGAGGAATCTCTTCACGAGTTAGGTGCAAGACTTTCTCGCGAACCATTTCTGAAACTAAGAATCGTTCTGGATGGTCTGTGATTTGATCAGACGGGAAATATTGGAAACCTTCGTCCAGATTTTCACTCAAAATATCCACTATACGAGACACGTTATTCCCTTGAAGGGCTGAGATGGGAACAATTTCCTTAAAGTCCATTTGATTACGGAAATCATCTATCTGAGACAAAAGTTGGTCTGGGTGAACCTTATCGATCTTATTCACCACCAGAATCACAGGAACCTTGGCAGCCTTAAGGCGTTCGATAATCATGTCGTCTCCCTTACCACGCGCCTCATCAGCAGGCACCATAAAAAGAACTGTATCCACTTCACGAAGGGTGCTGTAGGCAGACTCAACCATGAAATCTCCAAGAGCCGTCTTAGGCTTGTGAATCCCTGGCGTGTCGATAAAGACGATTTGCTCCTTATCGGTTGTGTAAATTCCCATGATTTTATTGCGCGTTGTCTGCGCCTTATCACTCATGATGGCAATCTTTTGTCCCATTACGTAATTCAAAAAAGTTGACTTCCCAACATTGGGACGTCCTAAAATGGCTACAAAGCCTGATTTAAATGTCATAATTTCCTCTTACTGTTTAAAATAATAAATCCCAGATTCGTGGGAGAAAAATCAATGCGCCTGTTAAGGCTGCAAAAAGAGAGACCACTAATACCGCGCCAGCTGCCATATCCTTGGCATTTTTAGCCAGCATAGAAAAGTGATAGTGACTAGCCAAATCCACCACATTTTCGATAGCAGAGTTAATAATTTCAAAGGCTACTACCAAGAAAATGCTCAATAGGAGAAAGAGCCATTCGATTCGTGACACCTGAAAAACAAAACCTGCGAGGATAACTACTAGAGCTGTCACTGCATGTTTTCGCATATTGCGTTCTTCCTTAATAGCAGTAAAAATCCCTGTGATGGCAAATTCTAAACTGGATATCAGGTCACGATTTTTCCATTTTCGTTTATTGTCTTGTGAGTCCATAGGCTGTCAAAATTTCTTCTTGTAAACCGAACATCTCCGCTTCTTCTTCCGGAGTGTAGTGATCATAGCCGTTGATATGTAAAAAGCCGTGTACTGCCAAGAAGCCCATCTCACGCTCAAAGCTGTGGCCATATTCCTCGGCCTGCTCATGTGCCTTATCGATAGAGATGAACAGTTCCCCAATATAGGCATCAAACTCAGACATCATCTCTGCCAATTCTGGATTTTCAAGTAAATCCTCTTCATCAAAGGCAATTTCCAACTCTGGCTTATATTCAAGGCTGATGACATCTGTCGGACGGTCTGTGTCACGGTACTCCAGATTGAGTTCATGACTACGCTCATTGGTCACAAAAGTGACTGCCATCTCCTTGTCTTCTTTTCCTAATTTTTGGGCTGCAAATTCCAAAATTTCTTGGGTTTGTTGCAACATTTCTTTTGAAACTTGACCAGTTTCATCTACCATTTCAATATACATGTGCTTCTCGTTTCTCTTTACTTGGCTTTATTATACCACATTTCCATGATTTTATTCTACCTTTTTGATATAATACTATGGAATACAATCACAAGGAGAGAACGATGTCATTTGACGGATTTTTTTTACACCACATGGTTGAAGAATTGCGAAGAGAGTTAGTGAATGGTCGCATTCAGAAAATCAACCAGCCTTTTGAACAAGAGTTGGTCTTGCAAATCCGCAGCAATCGCCAAAGTCATCGCCTGCTCCTTTCTGCTCATCCAGTTTTTGGACGCATTCAGCTGACCCAAACGAATTTTGAAAATCCAGCCCAACCTTCTACCTTTATCATGGTTTTGAGAAAATATTTGCAGGGTGCCCTGATTGAGTCGATTGAGCAAGTGGAAAATGACCGAATTGTGGAAATTACAGTTTCCAATAAACGAGATTGGAGACCATATCCAGGCTACCTTGATTATCGAGATTATGGGTAAACACAGTAATATTCTACTAGTTGATAAGAGCAGTCATAAAATTCTCGAAGTTATTAAACACGTCGGTTTTTCACAAAATAGCTACCGCACCTTGCTTCCTGGATCGAACTATATCGCTCCGCCAAGCACGGAATCACTCAATCCTTTCACCACCAAAGATGAAAAGCTCTTTGAAATTTTACAAACACAAGAAACCACAGCTAAAAACCTTCAGAACCTTTTTCAAGGATTGGGACGTGATACGGCAAATGAATTGGAAAATATTCTGGCTAGTGATAAACTATCTACCTTCCGTAACTTTTTCAATCAAGAAACCAAGCCATGCTTGACTGAGACTTCCTTCAGTCCAGTTCCTTTTGCAAATCAGGTGGGAGAGCCTTTTGCCAGTCTTTCTGATTTGTTGGACACCTACTATAAGGATAAGGCTGAGCGCGACCGCGTCAAACAGCAAGCCAGTGAACTCATTCGTCGTGTTGAAAATGAACTTCAGAAAAATCGACATAAGCTGAAAAAACAAGAAAAAGAGTTCCTAGCGACAGACAATGCTGAAGAATTTCGCCAAAAAGGAGAATTGCTAACAACTTTCCTCCATCAAGTGCCTAACGACCAAGATCAGGTTATCCTAGACAATTACTACACTAATCAACCTATCACAATTGCGCTTGATAAGGCCTTGACTCCCAACCAGAATGCCCAACGCTATTTTAAACGTTATCAGAAGCTAAAAGAAGCTGTCAAATACTTGACTGATCTGATTGAAGAAACCAAGGCAACCATTCTCTATCTGGAAAGTGTGGAAACCGTCCTCAACCAAGCTGGACTAGAAGAAATCGCTGAAATTCGGGAAGAATTAATCCAAACAGGTTTTATCCGCAGAAGACAACGGGAGAAAATCCAGAAACGTAAAAAACCAGAACAATATCTGGCGAGTGATGGCAAAACCATCATATATGTCGGGCGCAATAACCTGCAAAACGAGGAACTAACCTTTAAAATGGCCCGCAAGGAGGAACTTTGGTTCCACGCCAAGGATATTCCCGGAAGCCATGTTGTCATCTCAGGCAATCTTGATCCATCTGATGAAGTCAAAACAGATGCAGCAGAGTTGGCTGCTTACTTCTCTCAAGGTCGCCTGTCAAATCTGGTGCAGGTGGATATGATTGAAGTCAAAAAACTCAACAAACCAACTGGTGGAAAACCCGGTTTTGTCACCTACACAGGACAAAAAACCCTCCGTGTCACACCAGACCCAGAAAAAATTGCATCCATGAAAAAATCCTGATTTTACATAAAATCAGGATTTTCTTTTACATTTTATTCTGCAATCAAGGTTTCTAAACCAACCTTCATCATATCGGTGAAAGTATTTTGGCGTTCTTCTGCAGTTGTATCTTCATCAGGATTGACCAAGCTATCAGAGATAGTCATGATAGCAAGCGCATCAACATGATGTTGGGCTGCCAGATAGTAAAGTGCTGCTGCTTCCATTTCCACAGCCTTGACTCCCCATTTACCAAGCTCGATGTTCTTTTCAAAATAGTTTGAATAAAAGACATCAGATGACAAAACGTTCCCAACGTGGGTTGTCATACCGAGTTCTTTGGCGATATGGTAGGCCTTGTCCAGCAAATCAAAGCTAGCGATTTGTGGGAAATCATACTGTGGCCAGTCATTGCGGATGATGTTAGAGTTGGTTGCAGCGGCCTGCGCCAAAACCAATTCACGGACGTGAACATCTTCATTCAAAGAACCAGCAGTTCCCACACGGATCAATTTTTTCACACCGTAGTCAACAATCAACTCACGCGCATAAATCGAAATGGATGGCATTCCCATCCCAGTTCCCATGACAGAAACACGGTGACCCTTGTAAGTACCAGTGTAACCAAACATGTTACGAACTTCGTTAAAGCAAACAGCATCTTCAAGGAAATTCTCAGCGATAAATTTCGCACGAAGAGGATCCCCAGGAAGAAGAATTTTATCAGCAATTTCACCCTGCTGAGCAGCAATATGGATAGACATAATTTATGATACAAAGAGCGATCAGAAAACGACTGAAAATTAGGAATCTGACGAGAAATCCTGATTTCTCAGTCAGATTATCTATTTTCCGAGTTTTCCGCTCGTGTTCAAATCAGAACACACGCTCTACCTTTCTTTATTCTAAAATTGATAGTCAGGAAGATACCAAACCCGTTAAAAAGCGAAGGGAAAATAGGAGTTGGACGCAGTGAGCGATGCTCGCTAGACTAACTATCTTTCCCACTGCTTTTAGGGTGGGGTAATTCCTTTCTGTTTAATTTTGTTCTTTCTCAGAGAGCTACCTGAGTCCTATTCAAGCTCAGGTAGTACTTTCTTATAAACTAGACAAACTAACTGTCATTGTATCATCAGATTACAAGACATCATCGTCACTCACCTTGGAATTCAATGTCGTACCCCAATGAGTGATTTTCCGATGTGGTTGGGCGAGAAGAGGTCTGTTGTCATAGATTGTTTGCCATCTATTCCAGATAAGACCTGTTCTCTTTTCAATCTTAATTCGAAGATTACGCATATTAGACTTAATTGGGAGATTGAGGATAGAGCCTGCGGTCTGATTGCGCCCATTCCCTTCCCAAGAACGACTTTGGACAACTGATTGGCCATCTTTATCTACTGTAACTTCTTCCCACGATATTGAATAACGTGCAATATAAGCACCGCTATGTTGGATAGTGAGAGTTTTATCTTTTACAGGAGTGTAGTTTAACAGTTGTACAGGCTTAGAAGCTTGAGTAATTACATTATTTTTAGCTATAAATCGAAATACTTCTACTTCAGCAAGACTGAGAGCTTGATTTTTTTGACGTAGTTGAATGCGAACACGGCGGCCCAACTTACCATCCAACTGGAGGTCTAAACTGCTTCCTTCTAAACGAGAAACATACTTTCTAGTAATTTCTGTCCCTTTTTCATCATATAAAATCACATCAAAGTCTGAGAGACGTTTGGAAAGTTCGCCATCTCCACGATTATAAAGACGGACAAGTCCTACCTGTTCTGTACGACCTAAGTCAACTTCCCACCAAGGCTGGTTTTCAAATTTTGTATGAGTAATTGATTGCTGGCTATAACTACTATTGGTGTTACCATCCAAGGCACGACTAGCATCTCCTCCAAACTCGGTAGAGCTTTGGCGTGCTTGCTTTTTCCATGCGATATTCTCAGCACGCAAGACTTGAACTTCTGCTAGACTGAGAGCATTGTAACCATCTAACTCAATACGAACAAAACGAGCTTTTTTATAGTCAATTGCAATTTGTGCAGAGATATCTTTCAAAGACTCAATGCGCTTTCTCTCAATCTCTTTCCCAGAACTATCTAAAAGAATCACATTAAAATTCGTAAGCCTATCTTGAGCAGTATCTCTTCTATTATAGATATTGATTTGACGAATCGTTTCTTCCTTATCTAAATCGACTTGCCACCAAGGCTTAGATTGAAAATCTGTATGCGTTACAGAATGATGAGCATAATTCCCATCAACTTTTCCATCCACAGCCCTTCTAGCATCACCTCCAAAGCTGTCGAACTTTGGGTAACCCGTTTCCCTAGAGCGATATTTTCAAGAGGTTCAGCGCTTGGTTGACTAGATGACAAAGGGAGTTGTTGTTTCTTGAAGAAAGACATTTTTTCCAGTTTTGGATCACGGTAACCCTGCTTGTCCAATGTTGTTCGTTTTCCAATATTAAAGTTTGGAATATCATTCATCCGAATTTCAAAATAGCCACGCGAACGGTGTTTAACATTGGCGCTTCCTGTAGATGTAACAACATCACTATCATTTTGTAGCACAGATGTAACCACATTATCGTTATCCACGACATAATGTTTAATTTTTCCATTTACAGCAAGCTTCCGACTTTCTAGTCCTACATCCCAGAAACCATTTTTGGCATTCCAGATTGTTCTTGAAGTAATGACCTTAGGTGCATTAAATGTTGTTACTTTTTTCAAAACATTATTATAAAAAGTAGGATATTTCTGATAGGCTTCAACTGCTGCTATTTGAGCTAGATAGCCTCCTAGCGAATGACCTGTCATATAGAGATTGGTTATAGTGGAATCCTGCGCCAATTCTTTTACAACATTACGAATATCATCCGCTTGTGCAGGTTTATTTCCTCCTAGCAAGGTCAAGTCCGTTCTCAAATCTTTTGCATCATTCAGTCTTGTCCCACGTATAGCCAACATTTGAACAGTATTGTCTTTTAAATAAGGAAGAGCACTCTTAGTTTCGAATAGATAAGCATCCAAACCACTAGCTGTATGGTAAGCTTTTTTCATCTTCCAAAACGGGGCTAACTCATTGTGCATCATCTTATATTCTTGACGATTCAAGTAAAGACTCGGAAATGGATTTTTATGATCTAGAATTTTTTCGATATAGTCATCATCACGATAGGATAATTCCATAAAGAGAAGAGCGTCTCGATCTGTAACATACCATTGTTTTTTATTATCATCTTCTCCATCTGCTAATCCATCTCCATCACTGTCTGCTAGTAATGGATGGCTGTTATATCCTAGATAATCCTTACCATCTTTACGATAAACATAAAGCTCATCCTTATTTTTGATACCATCCTGATCATCATCACCTTCTAAATCAAGGACTTTTTCACCATAAAGAGAATTGTCAAGCAAATCATTTTCTGAGTGCAGTTCTCCTTTTGAGATTTTCAAAAGATCTTCTGCTGTCACAGGACGAGAAGTTGTAGACTCATCCTTTAAATTTTCCTCTTTATTCACTTCTTCATGAACTAGAGCAGGTTCTGTTTTATGAGATTTCAGCTTTTCTTCTTCCTTCTGATTTTTAAGGACTTCTTTTGTTTCTGGAACTGGTTGGATAACTGCCACTCTTTCCTCTATAAGAGGTGTTTCCTGTTTTTTATCAGTATTTTCTAGTTTTGTCGGACCATCCGTTTCATTTACTACTACAGGAGTCTCATTTTGCACAACTGGACTTCCTTCATTGGCAGAAATTCCTGTCGGTGCTAAAAAAGCAAAGCCAACTGCAACAGATACAACTCCGATACTTGATTTTTTTATGCCAAAACGCATCATTCGTTGACCGATTTTCATTCTTTTTTTACTTTCTTTTATTTTCCCCTATTTACCAATCAGATTACTAATCCTGTAAGCTATTTTGTTTTTACAAGTAATTTTCCCTAATTGATAAATAAGCATGTGATAAATTTTTGCTAAAAATATAGTAGTTGATTGGATTTTTGTTCATCTTTTAATCACAACAAACCTAATCTTCTCTACAGGTGATGAAAGCTAAAACCTTCCTCTCTAGTCTGATCTCACCGCCAATTTTTTACAATTCTGCAAGAATCGCTTTCAGCAAGCCTTTGAAGTCACCTTTGACACGTTCAGTTACTTCCACCACTTCTTCGTGGTTAAGTTCTTCTTGGAAACCAGCCGCAAAGTTAGTAATACATGAAATTCCTAGAACTTTCAAGCCAGAGTGGGCTGCCACAATAACTTCAGGAACCGTAGACATACCAACTGCATCTGCTCCAAGAGTCTTATAGGCACGAATTTCTGCCGGTGTTTCATAAGTCGGCCCTGTTACACCGATATAGACACCTTCATCAAGCTTGATACCAAGTTTTTTAGCCACTTCATGGGCAGTAGTACGGTATTCTGGAGTGTAGGCTTTAGACATATCTGGGAAACGAGGACCAAAATCATCCAAGTTTTCACCCATCAATGGGTTTTGCCCCGTCATATTGATATGGTCTGAGATAGCCATCAAAGTACCAGGACCAAATCCGATACCACCAGCTGCATTGGTTACAATAACACCTTCACATCCGAGAACTTTCATGACACGTACTGGGAAAGTCACGACTTCCAGAGGATTTCCTTCGTAGAAATGGAAACGACCTTGAAGAGCCAAGACCTTGCGACCAGCCAGTTCACCATATACCAATTTCCCAGCGTGTCCAACTACTGTAGAACGGCCCCAGTTTGGAATGTCAGCATAGTCTACTACAACTGGATTTTCAATTTCTTCTGCCAATTCTCCAAGTCCTGATCCAAGGATTAGACCAAACTCAGGCGCTTGGATTCCCTTGTCTTTCAGGAAAGTAGCTGTTTCATTGATTTTATCTAAAAATGTCATTGTGTGTCTCCTTCTTATTTTTTAGCATTTGACCGATTTTGTCAAAGGTTTTTGCATTACGAATAGTAATGTGGCGGTAGAAAGGCACCTTAAGCAAGTACTTGTGATAGGCAGTCTTAGAGTAGGATTCTTCAGAAAATTTCCCCCAGAAAATACCAAGTTTTCCAAAATGAACGACCTCATCTTTCAGCTCTAAACTCTCAACTGTCGTGATGACTTGCTCCACATCCAAACCCTCCGTGTAAAAGAGAACGTCTTTTCTTGCCAAGTCTTCATTCCACCAAGCTGGTAGATTCTCCACTTCTGCTTCATAGTCTTCTTGACTCAGTAGGGAAAAACTCTTAATAAATGGATAATAGACTTCAAAGAAAACTTCTAAATTTTCAACCAATTGGGCTTTGGAAGCTGACGAAGTAAAGAAGATATTGCCACTGTTGATGTAGCTTTCCACCTTATCAAACCCCAAGTCTGTCAATTCTCGACGAAGCTCCGCCATGACGACCTTATTCTTGCCACCAACATTGATACCTCTCACTAGCAAAGCATATCGCGTCATCTTATACCAATTTATCTAAGAAACTTTCACCAATCATGGCAGTTTCAACACCAAAGTTATCGGCAACAGTCGCTGAAATATCTGCGAAATGTCCGATCGGAATGACACCATTTCCTTTAAAAGCAGGGCTGTAAGCCAACAAAGGAATATATTCACGAGTGTGGTCTGTCCCTGCATAGGTTGGGTCATTTCCATGGTCCGCAGTAATCAAAAGAAGGTCATTTTCTCTCATAGCTGCGATAATTTCAGGCAAGCGCTCATCAAACTCATGCAAGCAATCACGGTAACCATGAGCATTGCGACGGTGGCCGTAAAGGGCATCAAAGTCCACCAAGTTTGTGAAAGAGAATCCTTTTTCAAACTCAGCAAGGCCCACGGTCTTCAAAAGTGTATCAATTCCGTGGCTGTTTGACTTGTTGTGGCCCATGTCATGATTGATACCAGCACCGTTAAAGATATCGTTGATTTTACCAACAGCATAAGTATCGATACCTGCTTCATTGAGTTTATCGAGAACGGTTGGAGCAAATGGAGAAACGGCTAAGTCACGACGGTTGGCTGTACGAGTGAAGTTACCTGGTTCACCAACATATGGACGGGCAATGATACGACCTAAAAGGGCAGGACGCTCAAGGGTAATTGAACGAGCGTATTCACAGATACGGTACAATTCATCCAAAGGAATGATATCTTCGTGGGCAGCAATTTGCAAAACAGGGTCAGCTGAAGTATAGATAATCAACTCCCCAGTTTCCATCTGACGTGATCCGAAATCATCGATAACAGCCGTTCCTGAGTAAGGTTTATTAGCTTCACGAATGACCTTACGTCCTGAAAATTCTTCGATTTTCGTCAAAATTTCTTCTGGGAATCCGTTCCAGAAAGTATCGAAAGGCTCCGTAATGTTAAGTCCCATGATTTCCCAGTGACCAGTCATGGTATCCTTACCAAGAGATACTTCTTCCAATTTCGTTACATAACCTGTTGGATTGTTCTCAGCTGGCACAGTCTTAAGAGGAGTTTCGCGAGGAATATTTCCCAGACCGATTTTAGCCATGTTTGGAACATTCAAACCAACTGTTTTAGATATGTGTCCCAGTGTGTCAGAAGCTCCATCTGGAACCCCAGCATTGACAAAGTTATTAGCATCTGGTGCTGCACCGATTCCTACAGAATCCAATACCACCAAGTGAATACGATTAAATTTTGACATAGTATGTCTCCTTATTACTTTGATTAGTTTGCTTTGTTGAAGTTAAAATCTGAACCCCATCTCGTCCAGCAACGATGACCTTATCCACCATTTGGTTAAATAAACCGTGCTCTACAACGCCAACGACATGGTCCAATTCTTGCCCGAAAGCAATCGGATCTTCAATGACACCCAAGGCAAGGTCAATGATAAAGTTCTGCATATCAGTCACAAAACGTTGACCATCTTTTTCACGGAAACTTGGTTTGTAGCCAGCTCGCTCAAAACGACGAAATACTTGTTCTGCGCCATACTGAACCACTTCTACTGGCAATTTAAAAGCACCTAGTTTGTCTACCAGCTTGCTTTCATCCACCACCCAAATGTATTCTTTTGAAGGCGTTGCGACAACCTTCTCCATCAGAAGGGCACCACCACCGCCTTTGATTCCGTTAAACTGACTATCCACTTCATCCGCCCCGTCGACTGTCACATCAACACAGTCTACTTGGTCAATAGACTTGAGCGGAATATCAAGCCCTTCAGCTTGTTTACTAGTCACACTAGAAGTCGTTACAGCAGTAATCTGCAGCCCCTCTTCCTTAATACGACGACCGATTTCTTCGACAAAATAATAGGCAGTAGAACCAGTTCCCAGTCCGACAACCATCCCATCCTTGACAAACTCAGCAGCCTTAATGCCTGCCATTTTCTTCAGATTTTCCACTCAAACACCTCCATTAAAGAGCTACTTTTATTATAACATGTATCCTTTTTTATTTCATGGATACACCGGAAAAACCCGAACATTTTTATTTCGGGTTTTGATGTCCTATTTAACCATATCAGGATCGTAATCATAAAATCCTGTATCAAGGAAACGGTTTTTAGGGTGAAGTTTACGAACTTCTTCATCCAGCAAGAAGGCTTGGTCATGGCTAAAGTTGCCCTCTTGAATCAAGCTACGCGCTTGGATAAAGAGTTTTGCAATCTCAACAAAGTTCTGACCTGGAGTGTAGAGCCCTTCTAGCTTCCAGTGAGTAAAACCATGCTCTACCAATTCTGTCAATTTGGTCATCAAATCAAGGTCATTGTTGGCAAAGATGTGGGTACCATGATTGTCTTCAAAAATAGAATAGTGGCTCTCTGGGTCACTTGGTTCAGCCAAGAAGAGGTCACGCTTGCGAGTCTTTTCATCATCGATATGCGTAAAGTTATAGTAATTTTGCAAGAGCGGACGTTTAGAATGGTGAATGACACTAGCTCCATAAACCAACACTTCAGCAGGAATTTCCAAAATTTCTGGCATTTTGAAGAGTTCAGCCGATGGAATTTCGCGCGCCAAAACAGCCTCAGATGCGCCAGCCTTCTGTCCCCAGAAGTTGATCTGACGACTGCTAGTTACCATGGTTGAAGCATCGTAGATAGTCTTAAATGAATAACCATCACGGTTGACTACGTAAAAGACACCTGCATCCCCGATCGTAATGTAGTCTGTCTTGATTTCTTCCAAAAAGTCTAAGAAAGGCTTGATACGGTCCATCATATCTTGGTGCATGAGGGCATTGACCGCAACAATCAATTCCTTATCCGCATCATGAACCAGCTTAGCGATTTCACGCAATTGGTCATAACTAAAGGTCGTTGGCAGACGAAGGCCAAAATCTTTCTCACCAACATAGATACGGTCTACGCCAGCTTCGAGCAGTTGTTCAACTTGTTCAATACTTTCAGCAGTTGCTGTAATGATAATCTTTTCCATAAGAAAAATTATACCACATTTCTCAAAAATCAGCTATTCTTTAAAAATGAAAAGGGACTTTATTCTTTTTGTAACCTTTCTGTAATAATTCTCTGCTGAAAAAATGATAAAATAGGTATGTATCTGTAAGGAGAAAAACATGTCTGCAAGAAAACTAAAAACTCATGAGTTTGAACATATTGAAGAAACAGTGCAAACCCCACTCTATCAAGATTATACACCTGAAACATCATTGGGAGTGAATGTAAAAGAAATCCTATTTTTTGTTAATATTGCCTGTTTTTGTATCTTTATGGCACTTTTTAGCTTTATCTTTTTAGCTTTAAAATTTAATACGACCCTATCGTTTATAGCTGCTATGGGTGTCAGTTTTACCCTTTTAAAATTACAAAGAATGATTATTAAACAAAAAATGACAAAATAAAGGTTGGTCTTTGTGCCAACCTTTTTCTGATATCTAATAGAAAAAGACAGGTTAAAACTGTCTTTTTTATCTATTCTTACGTTTCGAGGGAGATTGAATTGCAATCTTGACTTCAAAAATCGTTCCCCTTGGTTTATTATCCTTAACTGTAATAGTCCCTCTTAAGGAATCAACAATCTGCTTGGCCAAAGATAATCCCAAACCAAAACCACCTTTCTGACGAGTTCTTGCCTTATCAACACGATAGAACCGATCAAATATTTTCTTTTTATCTGTCGCCGAAATACCGATTCCGTTATCAGATACAGTAAGATAAAGATGCCGATCTGTACAATGAACAAGAAACTCAATCTTTCCATCTTCTTCTGTATATTTTATTGCATTATCAAACAAGATTGTCATTAACTGCTTGAGAAGCAACTGATCCGTCATAATAGGGCGGTATATTCTATTTTCAGATTCAAAGACTCGATCATTTTCCGAAGCAATCAAGCCGTAGTTCGTGAAGGTCGTTTTAAAGAATTGTGGTGGTACTTCCGCTATTTCTGGCTTTATTCCATCATCACGACGGGCTAAGTTAAGAAGATTTGTTGTTAGAAAACGCATATTTCGAACTTCTTCAAGACTGGAAGCGATACTCTCACTTGACTCCATAATGGTCGCTTCGGGTTTTCTAAATAAATTCTCCAAACGATTTTGCAGTACTGCTAAAGGAGTTCTCAATTCATGACTGGCATTTTCCACAAAAGATTTCTGCTTTTGCATGCTTTCCAATAATGGTTTTACACTGACACGTGCTAAGTAAAGACTAGCTATCAAGGATAAAAGCCAAAAACTTGCCATAACAACAACAATTAAATGCTCATGATTTTGACTAATTTGTTCTAACTGACTGGTATTAATCAAGACAGCCGCATACTTGATATTGGTTGAAACAGAACTAATATTCGTTTCCATCAAAATCATGCGATAGATTTCTTCCTGTCCATAGCTATTAAAAACCTGAACCTGATAGATATGTCCTAGTTCTTTCTTTTCTAACTTAATCTTATCCAAGCCCAAAAATCGATTTCCAGAAAGGAGCTGAGTAAAATTCTTATCAAAAAGAATAACCTCTGTATTGGAACTGACATTGGGTTTTACCTCAGTCTTGCTGGTATCTGTAGCGGCATTCTCCAAATCTTTAATCTCTTCTGTTGCCCTATTTACTGCCAGCTGAATAACTGCCTGAGGATTATTACTCAAACCATGTAGTGTATCATCAACCGAGGTATAAAGACTCGAATGCATGACTTGTAATATAATCAAGGTCATGGTAGAGAAAATCAGAGTGAAGACACCAAAGTTGCGGATAAAATAACTAAAATCATCCGCATACCATGTTTTTTTTAGTTTACTGAACATCTTTTAAATATACCCAACACTGCGCAAGGTTTGCAAATTCTCTGCAAAAGTGGTTCCTTTTAATTTCTTACGGACTTTTGAAACATAGACTTCGACAACTGAAATCGTTGTGTCACTATCAAATCCCCATAAACGATCAAAAATCTGAGTCTTAGGCAATATAACATTTTGATTTTGAAGAAAATAAACCAGTAAATCAAACTCTTTCCCCAGTAATTCGACTTGAGTATCTTCAACCTTAACGGTATTTGTTGACAAATTAACTACAATATTTCCATAAGTCAAAGTGTTTTCATTAAACTTGCCTGAACGTTTGAGAAGGGCTTGAATCCGCATTTTGAGTTCTTCTAAGTAGAAAGGTTTGGTCAGATAATCATCCGCTCCCAACTCAAATCCATGTCCCTTGTCATCCAAGCTTTCCTTGGCAGTCATGATTAGAACTGGTGTCGTAATTCCTTTTTCACGCAATTCTTTCAATACTTGGAAGCCATTTTTTTCAGGCAACATCAAATCGAGTAAAATCAAGTCGTAGACGCCACTTTCAGCTTCGTAGAGACCTTCTTCTCCATCAAATACCTGCATGACATCTGCAAAATCGTCTAAAAAGTCAAATACTGAATTTGACAGGCCTAGGTCATCCTCAACTAATAAGATTTTTATCATGAGAAACTCCTCCTTATTAAAACCATTATACCAAATTTGCCTTAAAAAAAACTCAACTCTCTGCATTTTACATGATAGAGCTGAGTTTTCTTTTTATTTAGTCTTGATTATTTAGTTCCATATTGAAGAATAACTGCTTCCACTGCAGCTTTTTCACGGTTAATCAAATAAACACGCGCTGCGATTTCCTTGATTCCCATACCGATATTACGGCTGAGAGCAAGGTCAGAAAGTTGCGGTTCAAAGAATTCCTTGTACTCTGCCAAGCGTTGCTGAGTCTTAAATACATGGGCAGGAAGGATGACAAAGCTATCAAAGCTCATATCTCCTCCAAGGGCTGCCTTAATCCAAGCCCAGTTTTCACGCGCCCAAGACCAAGCTGTTTCCTGAGTTGCTTGATGACCTAAGAACTGGAAGTACCATGCAGATAAGTCCTGTGGTTTAACCACAAATTTGTCCTTCCAAGAAGCAATCAAGGTTTGGATATTGTCCGCATCTGTACTGTATGCAAGGGCTGCTGCCAACTGACGTTTAAAGACCGCATCTGTTGCGTGAGTATAAGTATCAAGATAAAGTGCTAACAAGTCTTTGGTCTCATGATGTTTCATCTCATTGATAAGGACTTGTGAACGGATGGCTGCTGGGAGTTCTGCAAGATTTTCCTTGTGGGCTGCAAAGATTTGGCTAGCGACTTGACTAGCTTCTGCATCATTTGAGCGAATCATCATAGAAACAGCCAACTGACGAACCAATTCATCCTCATCTGATTCACCGTCTTTAGCCTCGAAACCAAGACGGTCATAGTTATGGCGAGCCAATTTAGCAACCAATGCTTTGAAGGCTCTTTCAGCTTCTGTTCCTTCATCGATAAAGCGCTCGAGAGCAGAAATCACTTGAGAAACAGCTGAAACGACAAGATAAGATTCTTCCTTAGCAAGTTTATCAAGGACAGGGAGCAAGTCTGCATAAGAAATGTGTCCTGCTTCAGCAAGTAAACGACGTTCTTGGACGATTTGCAGTTTGCTTGTGTTATCCAGCTCAACTAGGTCAGCAAGAACTGCATCCAACAAGTCTCCTTGATAGTCTATAATATAGTGGGCTGTATTTTCAGTGTTGAAACGAAGAGCTCCTTCATTTTCAGCAAGAAGAGCTGCGTAGCCAGGGATTTCGATGCTTTCAGTTTCGAGTGTATCAGGCAAGCCTTTCCAGTTGCTGTTTAGTGGCACAACCCAGAGACGGTTCTTGTCTTCGTGCTCACCGATGAAGAATTGTTTTTGTGAGATCTTCAAGACATCATTTTCAACTTTGACAGTGAGAACTGGGTAACCAGGTTGTTCCAACCAAGAATCCATGAAGGCTGCAACATCACGACCTGACGCTTGACCAAGAGCATCCCAAAGGTCACGACCAATTGTATTGCTGTATTGATGTTTCAAAGTAGGCATGTAAACCTTTGGCAAAATCGGCATCACCTAGCCAACGACGAAGCATGTGCATTAGGCGACTTCCTTTGGCATAGACTATAGCTCCGTCAAAGAGCGTATTGATTTCATCTGGATGTTTCACTTCGACGTGGACAGACTGAACACCATCAGTCGCATCACGTTTCAAGGCAGACGGAACACCACCTGTTTGGAAATCTTCAAAGATATTCCAGCTTGGTTCAATAGCATCCACACAGACGTACTCCATCATATTAGCAAAGCTTTCATTGAGCCAAAGGTCATCCCACCATTTCATCGTTACGAGATTACCAAACCATTGGTGAGCCAATTCATGGGCCACAACAAGGGCAACTTGTTGACGGCTGGCAAAGGTTGAGTTCTCATCCACAACCAAGTAAACTTCACGGTAGGTCACAAGACCCCAGTTTTCCATAGCACCAGCTGAGAAGTCAGGGAGGGCGATGTGGAGAGATTGAGGGATTGGGTACTTGACTCCATAGTAATCTTCGTAAAACTCAATTGAGTGAACGGCGATGTCTAGTGAGAAATCAAGGTTAGACAGTGGGTGTGCTTTGGTTGAGTAAACACCTACAAGGGTACCATTTTTAGTTTTAGCCGTCACCCCTTGCAAATCACCAGCAACAAAGGCCAACAAGTAAGAAGACATGCGAGGTGTTGTCTCAAACTTCCAGATACCTGTTTCCTTACGGTTTTCAACATCGATTTCTGGCATGTTAGACAAGGCCAATTCACCTTCTACTTGGTCAAAACGTAGAGAAAGGTCAAAAGTTGCTTTGGCTTCTGGTTCATCCACACATGGGAAGGCTTCGCGCGCAAAATGGCTCTCAAACTGAGTAGACAAGACTTCCTTCTTGACACCATCAACTGTGTAATAAGAAGGGTAAATCCCTGTCATGTTGTCTGTAATTTTTCCTGAGAAAGCGATAACCACTTCAACTTGACCTGCTTCTGCAAGTTCGATATGAAGAGCTTCGTTTTCACTATCGACTGTGAATGGACGAGTTGCCCCTGCAACTTCTACAGAGGCGATTTCCAAGTCTTTTTGGTGGAGGAAAATACGGTCACTCTGTGCTTGACCAGTGATGGACACCTTACCAGAGAAGGTCTTGGTCTCACGACTCAAGTCTAAAAATAAATCATAATGTTCAGGAACAAATTGCTTAAAAAAATGTTCAACTGCTTGCATAGTTTTCTCCTATTCTAAGTTTAAGAGCTAGAGCTCTACTTCAAACAAACTTATTATATCATGTTTTGCCTAAGAAAAAGGATTGGACGGTGATTTCCAAAACTTTCTTCCGTCTAATAGTCTACAGTGGGTAGACCTTGCGAAATTCTTCTAAAACAACCTTGCTTTCAGGTGTAAAAGTCAGTCCTGCCTCTCTCAGCCACTCGGCAAAACAATCCTCATGAACCTGACGCCAATAAGCTAGGGATTTGTCACCTTCCCCTTCCTTGAAGGCATGATCAGCTGACACTTGATGAAAGGGCTGAATAGAAACCTTTGTAATTTCGACAATACAGACAGCCCGATCTTGGCTATCTAAAATGATGTCAAAGGTCCCTTGTCGTGGAAGAGGTTCGTCATCAACTGCATAAAGATCATAGGCTGATGCAGTTGCCGTCTTTTCACCTTTTAAAACCAAATCTGCCAAGAGATCGGCTTCCACTCCAAAAGCCCAGGCATCGATTTCATCTCCAATCGAGGGATTGATTTGCTTGTATTTATTCCACATTTCTTGAGGTGTCATGGGTACTCCTTTGTAATTTTTTACTTACTTCTTTTACACGTTTGAGGTGGTCTGTATGGTCAATTTCTAAATCAAAAATCTCTGGAATAGAACTGTAGTGAATAATGCATTTGATACCCATCTGCTTCATTTTTTGTATGAAAGAAGCATTCAGATAGCTTGCCACTGCAAAGTCAATCTTTTTAGCCCTTGCTTTATCCTGCATCTGTCTTAGCATATCTAACATCATTGGACTTTCCATATCATGCCATTGACTGTTTCTCACAGTCGCAAAAACAAAAGAAGTCAAATCATTCATTCCAACTACAATCTTTGAAATACCAGTTTCCAGTATCCTGTCCAAGTCAAAATAAGCTGACGGTAATTCAATCATCGTGCAAACTTTCCCAGTAAAGCCATGCTGACGTAATACTGTAATAACTTGCTTTAACTGCTCGGCATCATTCACAAAAGGAAAAATAAGAGACAGATTGGGATGAGTTTGATAAACTTCTGTAACGACATTTGCCTCAGCCTGAAATTCATCTGGACACGCTAATAAACGCCTAGTTCCTCTATATCCAAATAGGGGATGATTTTCATCAAAATACTCTTTAGTCCCCTCTAAACAATTAGCTTCTGTATTCGTTAATTCTGAAAAACGATACCAAACTTCTTCATCTGAGTACAGGGAGCAGATAGTCTCTAGATAATCTTTTACAAATTGCTGACAACTTGCTAATATGATGTTTTGATTAAGCTCTCTCAACAAATATTCCCCACGAATCATGCCAACATGATTAAAGAGTTGTGGGTAAACTTTTTAATCAAGTTTTTCGCCACTCAGAGCTAGTTGGTTTCTCATCATTCACCTTCCAATTCATATACAAGGTCTTGTCCAATTCTGGAAATCCTAATAATTCAGACTTAACCTTCAAGACTACTGGCGATGCATTTTCTTCCGTGATTTTTGATTTCCATCCAAATATATTCAAGTGAATCATTAGTACCTTCAGAAATAGTAACTTGAGGTTTCTCCTCGTTTATTTCCACATCATACAAAGCCATAACAAGGTGACCTTAAAATTTGTTAACTCTTCCCTGACAAAAACATCGTAGCTTCGTGAATTAGAGTAGCTTCTAACAGTATATCCCGTCTCTTCCAAAACTTCTCTAGTCAGCGTTTCCATCAGTCCTTCACCAAATTGCTGACTACCTCCAGGAAGTCTAACCTATTTTTGTAGGGACCAGATGTTTTTTGAATACAAAGAAGATAACCACGTTTATAGCAAACACCATAGACTCCAATGTGATTTTTGATTTCCATCCAACTCCACCTATTTCAAAGACCAGCCACCATCTATTGTCAGGATTTGTCCCTGCATGGCAGATGCCTTTCCACTGGCCAAAAAGAGACTGACTTCTGCCACTTCCTCTGGCTCTATCCAGCGCTTGATTGGTGTTTCACTAGCCACCCAGTCAGCCAAACCACCTGGCTCAAATCCGCAGCGGTCATAGCTGTCTTGACTGCTCCTGGAGCGATACCAAAGACCTGAATCCCAGCTTCAGCATAGTCTAGAGCCAACTGCTTGGTGAAGCCAGCCAAAGCATGCTTAGATGAAGTATAGGCGTGACCACCACCGCCTGCTAGGCTAGAAGCAATGGAGCACATATTGATAATGATTCCCTTTTTATTTTCCAACATTTGTGTCAAATAATATCGAGTCAACTCAACAGGAGTCATATAGTTAATTTCAAAAATTTCTTGAATTTCCTGCGTTGTCTGTTCTAAAAGTGGTTTATAATCATCCAAAACTCCAGCAGTGTTGCACAAAACATCAACCTGAGGACACCAGTCAAAAATAGGCTCTAAGTCTAAGGTCAAATCTCTCTGTAAATAGTAGAAATCACCCTGTAAGAGTGGATTTTCACCTTGGTCCACTCCATAAACTTGATACCCCTTCTCTAAAAAGAGTCGAGCCTGAGCCAATCCGATACCTGAACTCACTCCTGTAATGAGTACACGTTTAATCATGTACTTCCACCCAATCTGTCGCTAAGACATCACAAGGAGTTGGGCTCCACATGGAAAAACCTTCTCCTTCGCCAGATACGTTGATTAGGAAGTAAGGAGTCACTTCAAGTGCAACCCCGTTTTGTTCAATAGTATCGAAAAGTTGAACATAGTTTTCAGCCCCTCCCCAGCCAGTACGAACATATTTTTTCTTAGCCTTTAGCCCAGGCAACATTTCTTCGAAAGTCATGTTTTTCTCCTTTTATATCAATAATTCTTCACTTCATTATAACAAAAAAACCGTTTCGCAACGGCTTTTTAACTGTGATTTCTAAATTGCAAATTCCACTTAAGGCAAATCATTCCCTGCTGCGAGGTAAATCTCATACCATTCTTTTCGAGTCAGGTTGACATGACTTGATTGGCTTGCCTCTATTAAATGCTTTGGATTGGTTGTTCCTACTACTGCCTGCATCTTAGCTGGGTAGCGTAACACCCAAGCGATAGCAATAGCTGATGGACTGACTCCATATTTTAAGGCTAGTCGATTTAGGACTTGGTTTAGTTGTTGGAACTTCTCATTGCCAACAAAATTCCCCTTGAAATATCCGAACTGCAAGACTGACCAAGCCTGAATAACCATGTCGTTTAATTTACAGTATTCAAAGACGCTTCCATCACGCAAAGCAGCTTTGTTCCCTTCCATATTGACATGAAATCCTGCTTCAAAGCCAGGTGTGAAAGCTGCACTTAGTTGTAATTGATTGATAGTTAGAGGCTGTTTGACTTCTTTCTTCAGCAACTCCATCATCATAGGATTTTGGTTGGACACACCAAAGTCTCGAACTTTACCTGATGTGTGGAGAATGTCAAAGGCTTCTGCCACTTGGTCAGCTTCCATCAAAGCATCTGGTCGATGGAGAAGCAAGCTATCTAAATAATCAACCTGCAATCTTTTTAAAATACCATCTACTGACTCTAAAATATACTCTTTTGAAAAATCAAAATAGGTAAATTCTTCAATGCGAATGCCACATTTGGACTGAATCCACATCTTTTCTCGCAGGTAAGGGCGATTCTTTAACACTTGACCCAGTAATTCTTCGCAACGTCCACCACCGTAGATATCTGCCAAGTCAAAGGCATTGATTCCAACAGACAGTGCTGTTTCAACCAACTCCTCAACTTCTTTGACAGACTTATCACTGATGCGCATCATACCGAGCACAATTTCTGACAGTTCTTTTTTCTCTTGACCAAGAGTTATGTATCTCATCAAATTTTTCTCCGTTAATTTCTACCGTTCTTCCCTTCATTATAACAAAAAACCGCTTTAAAACGGTTTTTTGACTATATTTCACTCCATGTTATCTTCTTAAACCCACGGAACAAGACAAAGATATCAATAAAAAACGACAACCACTTTTCAACAGTTATCGTTGCTTATCTTTTAATCTTTTCCACCGAGTCGACTATTAATATTCATCATGATACTAGCTATTTTCTCACCCCAGTACGGATCTGATGCGTAGCGTACATTCATTCCTGTCGCTTTATTTCCAAGGTGATCTCTTCCACGGTCAATATAGTTCTCACGAATCCACTTGGCTGCACCAAGAATTCCTTTGTCTACATCATCAAATTTCTTAGCTGAATCATAGGGGCTGGTATCGTAGGCAGCTATTCCGAAGAAGTTATTTTTATCGTTAGCAATTTGGCTACGTCCCCAAGCACTTTCTAGCGCACTGTGAGCCATTAAATAAAGAGCATTGACACCATAGCGTTTTTCAGCTTCTTTAAAAATTGCTCCTTTACCAGCAAGACGACTGTTTCGGATATTCATAATCGAATAAACTCTATTTAATTCATCCGCACTATAGTTAGTTGGTTCAGTCAAATTCTTAAAAAGGAAACGATTTTTTATAGAAAACCCATCAAAATGTTCTCCATCCTTTGAATAATACTTCTTACCAATTTTCATGGCTGAAGTATGTGGAGCTACCCTAATACTAGTGTATGGAGAAAGTTCATGATACAGGAATCTTCCGTCAGTGGTATAGTGAGGAATAAACTCACTTCCTTCCTCAACTAAAGTCAAATCACTTTGATTCATATAACCGGATAATCCTGATATTGAAACAGCTAGGCGACTACCCTTGGTTTTAGAGCTATCATAGGTCACAATAGTTCCCTGATTGACATAGCTCAAAATATCTCCTGATTCGCTATAAATATAGGCTGTGATTGGTTTAACCTTAAAATATTTTGGACTTTGAATCCATTTTCCATTATTCTGGAAGAAGTACTCTTTATTTTTGATATTAAAACCACCAGTAACATAGCTTCCATCTTCTTTTAGATAGTACCATGCATTGTAGCTAGAGTCAAAAATCCATTCATTCTTGGCCATATAACCACCAGATTTGAGGTAATAAGCCCCAATCCATTCACGTGAAGCATAAGCACCGTCTGATTTTAGATAAAACCAGCCATTATAAGATTTATCAAAAATCCATTCTTTTTCAGCCATTGCTCCACTATTTTTTAGATAGTAAGCACCTTTCCACTGATTACTAGCCATCACCCCATCACTGTTAAAATAGTACCATGCGCCCTTAATTTTTTCCCATTTATTACGGAGAATTTTTCCTGAATCTGTAGCATAATACCATTTATCAATCATCTTTACCCAAGCATTTTGAGCCATCGCCCCACTATTATTAAGAAAATAATCGTTCACTATAGCATTGCTAGCCATAATTCCATCTTGATTGAAGTAATACCAAACATTGCCAATTTTTTCCCATCTATTACGAACAATCTTTCCTGAGTCTGTAGCATAGTACCATTTATCAGCAATTTTCACCCAGGAATTTTCTACCATAGCTCCACTAGTATGAAAAGCATAGTCATTAACAATTCTATTGCTGGCCATGATTCCATTTTGATCAAAGAAATACCAGACACCCGCAATTTTTTTCCAGTTTTTGATTGGTTGATTATTTTCATAAAAAAACCATTTCCCATGCTCTTTCTGCCAACCATTCTTGTGAACTTCTTCAACCTTCTCTTTATTTGAAATGATCTCTTTTTTAGAATTATTTTCTTCTACAACAACTGGTTCTTTCTTTTTTTCCGTCTTTTCAGTTTCATTCTTTGTATTTTCAACAACTTTTTTCTCTTCTGATGCTGGAGTCTGATTTTTTTCTTTAGACTGATTTTTGTCCACAGATTGACTCCTATTCGTCGTTTGACTTTGGTCTGTTGTTTTACTATCTTCAGCAAAGACTGATGTTGTTGGCACAATCGCCAATGCAAGAACTGCTGTACTTACAAGTAGTATTCTCTTCATTTTTCTCCCCTAAGTAGAAATTCATCTACATCATTCATAATTAATTTTATTCTAACATAGTTAAAAGATGAAAATATTACAAAATGATGAAAATTATGTATCTTATTAACTATTAGGATGTTCTAGCTTATCTAAAGCTGGCTTTTACTTCCTTGCGGAGATTTTCTAGACTGCTGATTCCATATTTATCCATGATTTTTGGTAAATTTTCGATGATATCAGGACAGGCATATGGATTGGTAAAGTTGGCTGTTCCAACTCCAATGGCAGAGGCTCCAGCCAAATACATTTCTAGGGCAGCTTCAGCCGAATCCACTCCTCCCATTCCAATGATAGGCAAGTCTGTTGTTTGGGCAACTTGTCGTATGAGTTTGAGAGCTACCGGAAAGACTGCTGGGCCAGACATTCCACCTGTTCCATTAGCCAAGATTGGTTTTCTGGTTTTGAGGTCAAAGCGCATACCGACCAGAGTATTAATCATGATCAAGCCACTTGCCCCTGCATCTTCTGCAGCTTTTGCAATAGTGACGATATCCGTCACACTCGGGGTTAGTTTGACATAAACTGGCACATCAGAGGCTTCGACAGCTGCCTTTACCACATCATAAGCTAAATCTGGATCTTGACCAATCAAGAGTCCGTGATTACAGTGATCTACATTGGGGCAAGAAATATTGAGCTCAATAGCCTTCACATTAGCTGCCTTTGGAAATACCATGAGAAACAGCTGCATACTCTTGTTTTGAAAAACCAGCTACATTGGCAATAATAGGAAGATTTGGGATATTCTCTTTCCAACCAAGGTAACTTTTCAGCCAAAACAACTTCCAAACCAGGATTTTGCAAACCGATTGCATTGAGCATGCCAGCAGGTGTTTCTGCCACCCTTGGAGTTGGATTGCCAAAACGGGGTTCAAGGGTTGTCGCCTTGATCATAATAGAACCTAAAAGGTCTAAATCATAGTACTTGGCATACTCTTGTCCAAAACCAAAACAGCCTGATGCTGGAATAATCGGATTTTTCAAATCCAAACCCGGTAGAGAAACTTGTAAACGATTTCTAGTCATAATTTTCTCCTTATAATACAACTGTTCCTGTGCGGAAAACAGGGCCATCTTCACAGACACGTTGGCTGACCGTCTCGCTTTCTGGCACTTTTAGGACGCAGGCATAGCAAGCTCCCATCCCACAAGCCATACGAGATTCCAAAGATAGATAGGCTCTTGGATGGTTATAGAAGGTTTGATTGATATACTTCATCATTCCAGGTGCCCCACATGAGTAAACAGCATCAAACGGACTATCTAAATCCTTGATAACAACGGAAACATTTCCCTTGATACCATAAGAACCATCATCTGTCGTTACAAAGACCTGACCATATTGGGCTAATTCCGTCTCTAAAATAACAGCATCCTTATTAGCAAAACCAAGGACTGTCACTACTTTCACACCACGCGCATGCAATTCCTTGGCTACCTCAAGCAAGGGCGGAACACCAATCCCCCCCACCAACAAGGAGTACCTGGCTCTGCTCATCAAGGTCAGACAAGTCAAAACCATTTCCCTGAGGACCCATTACATCAAGAGTATCTCCCTGACTTAAGGTTGAGAAAATAGCTGTCCCAGCTCCTTCAATCCGATAAATGAGATGACACTGCTTCTTAACCTTATCAATAGATGAAATCGAAATAGGACGGCGCAAAAGATGGGCATCATCAGGCACACGCAGATGAAGAAATTGGCCTGCTCGCATGGCTTCAACCATTTCCCCTTCTAGGACTAATTCAAAGATTGCTGGTGCGATTTCCTCCTGTGCAACCACCTTCATGGTTTCCAATCGAATTGCACCCAAACGTTTCTTACATGTGGGATTCATGACTTTTCCTCCTTAAATTTTAAGGGGACCAGACAAAGAAAAGACCTTGCTAGTGCAAGGCCTCAGTTAAAATCGTACAACAGAAGAGAGCACACTCAAAAAGTCCCCTCTAGAAAATTGTACTATTCTTTTATCTGACACCTTGTGAGTCTCTCTGGACTCCCCTTAAAGGTTAAATTTTTATTAGTATACTCTTTCAGCTAAAAAAAGTCAAGTAGAAAACGAACATTCTACTTGACTTCACGAGATTATTTTTCACGAATGACTTCGACCTTGTAGCCATCAGGGTCTTTGACAAAGTAATAGTTTGGTGCAGTTCCTGGTAGGCCATTTGGCTCAGTCACTTCATAGCCTTTGGCACTGTGCTCTTGATGAAGTGCCTCAAGATCAGGTGTACTGAGGGCGATATGGGCAAACCCATCTCCAACCACATAAGGACCGTGATCGTAGTTATAAGTCAACTCCAACTCATAGTCGTCACCCTCAAGTCCTAGATAGACAATCGTGAAGGCATGGTCTGGAAAATCTCTGCGACGCAATTCTTTAAAACCAAAAGCATCTTGATAAAATGCGATTGATTTTTCAAGATTTTCTACTCGCAAGCAAGTGTGTAGCATTTTTGAAGCCATATTTTTCTCCTTTATTTTTAAAAAGACTGGGACAATCCTGTTCCAGTCTTATCTGTTATTATTTACCAAATTTTGCTTTCGCTGCATCTGCAAGAGCTGTGAAAGCTGCTGCATCGTTAACAGCCAAGTCAGCAAGCATTTTACGGTTAACTTCGATCTCAGCCAATTTCAAACCATGCATCAATTGTGAGTATGAAAGTCCGTTCATACGAGCTGCCGCGTTGATACGAGTGATCCACAATTTGCGGAAGTCACGTTTTTTCTGACGACGGTCACGGTATGCATAGTAGTAAGAGTTCATTACTTGTTCTTTTGCAGTACGGAACAAGATGTGTTTAGCTCCATAGTAACCTTTTGCTAATTTAAGAATACGTTTACGACGTTTGCGTGATACAACGCCACCTTTAACACGTGCCATGTTTTATTTCCTCCAAATATTTCCTAGAATTCTTTACTTACAGTCAAGCTATTATTTCAAGCGAGTAAGCATTGCTTTGATACGTTTGTAGTCTCCTGAATGCACCATAGATGCTTTACGAAGATGACGACGTTGTTTCTTAGTTTTTCCGTGGAAACGGTGAGAAGTGTAAGCACGGAAACGTTTAAGTCCACCAGAACCTGTACGTTTGAAACGTTTAGCTGATGCGCGGTGTGTTTTTTGTTTTGGCATGATTTTTTCTCCTTTATTTAACTTTCTGACAATTATTTTTTGTCAGTCGCTGGCGCCAATTGCATGAACATTTGACGTCCATCCATTTTAGCACGTTGTTCGATGATGGCAATATCTTGAGTTGCTTCAGCAAACTCGGCTAAAACTTTTGCACCAATCTCTTTATGGGTAATCATACGACCCTTAAAGCGAATAGATACCTTAACTTTATTTCCTTTTTCAAGGAATTTGCGTGCATTGCGAAGTTTTGTATCAAAGTCACCCTTGTCAATCGTTGGACTTAGACGAACTTCTTTCACAGTAACAACACTTTGTTTTTTACGTTGTTCTTTTTGCTTCTTCTGGTACTCAAATTTGAACTTACCGTAGTCCATAATTTTTGCAACAGGCGGTTTGGCTTGGGGTTGAATCAATACTAGGTCAACATTAGCGTTATCAGCCAAAGCTTGCGCTTCACTGAGTGGCTTGATGCCTAGCTGTTCTCCTTCAAGACCAATCAAACGAACTTCACGTACACGAATCTCATCATTGATGAATAAGTCTTGCTTTGCTATGGTTTTCACCTCTTTTGTTTTATTAGAGAAAAACAATAGCGGACTCGTAAATATACAAGCCCGCACGTTATGATAGCGTTTCTTAGAAACTTTTCATCCGTAGGGCCAGGCAACTTAATGTCACAAGGCGAGAAGCTCTCACTTCTGCTTTTCTCAACTTTTATATGATACCAAGTTTTCTAGCCCTTGTCAAGATAAAAAGTTATTTTTTTGAAAAGTTTGTGTTTGTATTTTGTCTTGGTTTCCGCATCAAAAAGAGAGAACCAAGGTGATTCCCTCTCTATGTTAGTTTTTTCTTATTTTCTGTATAGGAAAGCTAGAATCTATTAAAAACTTCCTTTTTCCGTGAACTTCCCCATCTTTCGATAAATAGAATCCCCACTAACAAAAGGATAATCAGGCAAGGAAGTAAGACCATCCCCATGCTCCAATTTAGATTGACATTATCAATCAGCTTAGGTAATCTTCCAGATAAAATCTCCACTGAACGTAAGTAAGTAAAAGGAATCAGATGTGCAATCCTTTGAAGAGGCTGAATTGTTTGGATGCCAAACAATAAGCCAACAATCCCAATGAGTGACAGAAAGAGGACAGGCATTTTTTGCTTGAAAAAGTAAGTAATCAAATACACAACTTCCACAATGACGATAAGGCTAAGAAAGCTAAGAACAAGCCAGGAAATAACACATCTTGTATCTTTCCAATAGTTACCTCTTGATTCACTAAGCTATAAATAGGGTAGGGATAATCTAACTGTCCAAAACCACTTATCAGACTTCCCACTAGAAAAGAAAATCCGCTGATTCCGATAAACAGCACAGTTACATAGCCCACTCCAACTCCAAGGGAGGACATGGCAAATGCCACTTTTGAAAAAGGATATAAGTGAGCTGTGTCCAGATGATTTTGATATCTTTCTGCAAATAGTTGCGTTAGCATAAAAATAATAGCAATCACAAACAAGGTTGGGATGATAGCCTCTAAAATCCAGATAATCTGATCAATCCCTGTGGGTCGGAAACTCAAAGTATGTGCTTTTTATGTTCAAGGGATACAGGGCTTGGTAAAGTCTTTTCGTTCGCGGTCAACCGCCATTTTTAAAGTCAGAGCTAGATAGTCGGGTTTGTTTGATATCATTTCATAATTCTTTCTCCTCATCTTGCCACTGCAAATAGTAGGCTTCTTTCCATCGTCCCTTCTCTTTAATAAAGTCAGAATTTCTGTCTTTTTGAGTCGAAAAGATTTTTTTGCCCGTCTAAAGTATTTTTTTAGCAATCTGGTATTCCTCCGAGTTGGTGTCAGATATTTGGGAGAGTTTCTCTTCATATTCATTGATGATTCTCTCATCTTTTTACAAGACTGGTTTCCAACTCGCTCTCCAAGCTGTGTGAGTTTGCAGTCCGACTATTTAAAATAAAAAGGTAACACCGAGTCCAGATACAAATAAAGCTAAGATAATCCAGTTTAAGCGACTTTTGAAAAACTTTTCTTTTAATAAAAAAATTGGCTAATATCTTTCATAAACGGAAACCTCTTCTATCTGCCCCTGACGAATGGTTACGACTGCTATCGCAAATCTCCACTAACTCCTCTTTGTAGTGAGAACTTAAAAGAACCAGCTGTTCTTGTCTATCGATTTGTGCTAGCCTATCAAAAAACTTCTGTCGATAATACTCATCTAAGCCATTTGTAATCTCATCCATAAGCCAGCATTTGGCCTGACTGAGGAAATACATGGCAATCACCAATCGTTGCTTCATACCTAAGGAATACTTGCGAATGGGAAGGTTGATATAGTCAGACATTTCCCAGTAATCAATTTCATCCCTCAAGTTCAGACCTGACTTCCAGATGTTTTTGATAAGACGAAGGTAATCCATCCCACTTAAGTTTTCATCCAGCCATTCAATACTCTCATAATAAAACAAAGAAGGAGAGACTGCGATATTTCCGCTACTTATAGGAATTAAATTGCTAATGGCGCGGAATAGTGTCGTCTTTCCAGAACCATTGATAGCAAGAATACCATAAATCCTACCCTTTTTCAAATGTAAAATCAACATCTTGTAAAGATGACTTGTCGCGTTTTTTTAAGGTCACATGAGTAAGTCTCAACATATCTAGCTCTCCTTTCTTTCTCACTCTTTAAGAATTAATAGCCTCCGCTGTAGTAGTTTAGTACCTCATAACGATTGTAATTCAAACCAGAACCAACTTTATACTTTGAATAGCTGTCATAACGATACCATAACAGGGAATTAATATAGTTATATCTCTAGCAATTCATACTAGACTTCATAGTAAGTATTCCAATCATACCTATAACTTTTAGTGACTGTCACAGCAGATACACTGGACTGAAAAAGACCAATAGATCATAAACTAACTAATTAAACGGTTTTTACTAATTTTTAATAGTTTTATATTATCAATATTGAAGACGCTTTCATTATATCGTTTTTATCATTATTATGCAACATATTTTTAGTTTATTTTACTAATATATAGTATTTATCCTTCCTATCGAACGCTTTCGATTTTCCAACTATTCCAACCTTTAAAGCGTATAGCTCCTTGCTGGTCAGTTCGGTAAACTTTGCTATTGATCGTTTCCAGTCGGGTCAAGGTTTCCTGATGGGGGAGTTTTCGTTCGATTGTTCTTTCCAACTGAAATGAGAGTAAACTCTGGTTTGAGTGTTTTCTAGAAAGGCTAAACTTGATGAGATCTTTTAGAGCCATGTTGGCTTGCTTTTCAAAGACATCCACCTCTAAAGTCAGGATATTGCTTTCAGCAAGATCCTTCTCTCCTTTCTCCTCCAAATTTCCAGTGAAAGAGGAAGTTTCTTTATCCAATAGTTTTCCATACAAAACCAGGGAATCTTCATGACCTCCGTCTCCAATTTTCCTTGGAGATAGGGACTTCTAACTGACTTCCGAAAATTGGCAAATTCTCTCCCATTGTCACACTACGCACCTTGGTTTGAGTTGCCTGTAGTTCTGCCACAAATTCCTTCTGTTTCAGACTGCCTTTTGACACTAAAATTTCCCCTACATGGAAAGCCTTGGTCACCTCCAACAAATCTCCAACATGCTCCTTGTCCGTATTTGTCAAAAATCAGCTGGTCAATCTTTAGCTACTCCTCGACTTTTTGAGATAGGGAATCAAGGTTCGCTGGGCATTACTGGTCGTCGCCTTTTCTTGCCATTTTTCGATTTTCTTATCAGATTCTGCCTTGCCACCTACATCTATGAGAATGGTCTTCCCAGTTACATCCCTTAGGAAAATACTTTCCCCTTGCCCAACATCCAGCATGGTAATTTCATTTTTCCAGTGAATGCTTGGTCAGAGAAAGAGATCTTGTAATCAATAAAGCTCAATACCGTTAGTCTTTTTAATGTTTTTTTCCTCAAATCATAGATCAAAACCAAGGAAATTAACAATAAGATTAAAAAGCCATGCATTGGGTTGTCCAAAGACCAGAGGTCTACTCGCCACCTGTGACACCAAGCGAATCATTCCCTCCAACCATTCAAAGATAAAATTCAGCTGAATGACTGGATAGAGAAAGGAAAGGGCAAATAAGATAGACAAGAGCGGTAAGAAGACCAAAGTCAAAATAGAAAGGAAAAGACAAAGGTCAAAAAGGATGGACCAAGGTTGAAATTCCGCAAAATAGAAGGATAAAATAGGGCAATATTCCCTAAGGAGATGACTAGACTTTCTCTAGCAACAGCCTTGAGTCCCTCCCCTCCTTTGCTGGTCATGGTCAAGATAAAAGCATAAGCACAGGACAAGACACCTCCTGCAGTCAGGAAAAAGTTAGGCATGATGATAAAGAGTACAAGGACCGTCAAGGCAAAATTATCCAAGCCCTTAACACCATGTTGAGCCAGTAACTTTTGCAAGAGACTACGAATGACAGAAGCTGAGAATCCTGTCAAACCAGCATAGATAAGGGAAAAAGGATAAGTCAGCCATTTGAACTTTTCTTGGGTCAAGCCCAATCGCAAGAGGAGTTTCTTAAATCCGTCCATAAAAAAACCTACCTGCATACCCGACAAGGCAAAGAGGTGGATAATTCCTAAACTGGAATAAAGCTCATTCATCTCCTCGAAGTCCGTATCCAGATGTCCTAATAAGAGTCCCGTCATGTAATTGCGCATAGGGTCTGGAAAGTGTGTCTTAATCCAAACCACAGCCTTTCGACGTAAACTGGACAGATTTTCACCTATATCCCAACTACCAACCTTTTGAAGTGACTGGATTTTTTTGATATTGAGAGTCTGGTAAATTCCCTGAGTTTTCAGATAGGCTTGATAGTCAAAGCCACCAAAAATTTCTCTGTCCCTTCTGGCTCAGAAAGCTTTTCCCTTCTAGTCCTATCTCATGAAGCTCTGTCAAGGTTTGAAAGGCTTCTTTTTCCTCCTCGGACTGGAGTCTATAATAGACTTGAAAAATGCGCCTATCAGACTTGCCACGAAAGGATAGACTGTCACCATTGACCTTAATAGTGTCAGGCAAAATCCGTACCCTTCCAACAGAATCCACCAAATTTTGACTAGATTGACTCTGTTGCCAATTTTGAAACAGAAACCAGAAGCCAAAGACTCCACAAAGTACTAGAACTTTACCTGCTGATTTCCAAGGAAATTGGATAAAGAGACAGACTAACAGAAAAACGAAGCCCAACAAAGCAAGATAAGATGCTGAGAAAATGGCGTAGTAAAGCCAGAGCAATAGAAAACTCAGATAGATTAGGGGAAAAGGGAACTTCTTAATCCACTGTAACATAGTCTTTTAACTTTTCTATGGTCTTGGCACCAATGCCAGAGACCTTCTTGAGCTCATCTACTGACTTGAATTTCCCATTTATCTCACGATGGTCGATAATGTCCTGAGCTCGTTTTCCTCCCAGACCCTTGACTTGTTTGAGTTCTTCCAGACTAGCCTTGTTGAGATTGACCTTCTTTTCCTTGCTTGTTGAAGAAGCTGTCCCCGAACCAGTCTGTTGACTAGCCGACTCTTCTCCCTTAGTGGGAACGTAAACCAGAGCCTCATCACTAACTTTCTGAGCTAGATTGAGTGACTTGCTCTCTGCTTGCTCCGTCAAGCCACCAGCCTTCTGAACGGCATCATTAACCCGACTACCTACTGGCAAAGTCATAAATTCCTGGCGATTTAACAGCACCCTTTGACATCTACTGTGATTAGGTCTTGTTCAAGGGGCTCTGCCTTTTCTTCATTTTTCACTTCCTTTTCGGTTAATGAATCCTTGGAAACAGCTGCAACTTCAGCCTGCAAATTCGTTTCCTTGACAGGTGTTGGTGGAGCTGGCTTTAGCAGGAAAAATCCGCCGACAAGCAAGCCCAGACCAGTACAGATGACAATGATTTTTATACTCTTTGATTTTTCTCGATAATTGCTTCCATATTTTCTCCTCTCTTAGATTATTCGTAAGAGGAAGAAAAAACAGTTGAAAATTTCTTCTCAACTGCTTATTTATTTGCAAAATAGTCTTCCTTGGTCAAGACATAATGAACTCTTGTAACGATTCGACCTGGTTCTTTTTTGTCCAATCTAGCATATGGTTCTGCATGGGAAAAACGCATACCTGATTTCTCCATGACCTTTCCAGATGCAGGATTGTCCTTATCGTGAAGGGCAGTCAACTTATTCATCCCTATCTTCTCAAAAGCCAGCTCAATTACAGCACGATTGGCTTCTGTCGTTAATCCTTGATTCCAATACTTTTTATTGATAATGTAGCCAATAGCTGCCTTCTTAAGAACAGGATCAATCTTGTGCAAGTCAATGGTTCCAATAAACTGACCATTGCTTTTTAGTTCTATTCCCCAGCGTCCCAAGGGATTAGCCAAGTAGAACTGCGCAATGTTATTCTTGGTTTCTTCCAAGCTTTGGTTGGTTGGAAAAGTGTAGCGCGTATTTTCTCTGTCCGAGGCATACTCAAACATAGCTTCTGCATCATCCAAAGTTACAGGTCTAAGCACTAAACGTTCTGTTTCCACTATTGGAAACTGGGCTAGTTTTAAAAAGATTAATTCCATATATTTCTTCCACTTGAAACGTTTCTAATCTGATATAAGGATGTTAAATAAAATATGAACAAAGCGATCAGGAAAATCAAATTAATTTCTAGAAATGTTTAGCAGTCACGACGTACTATTCTAACTTCAATCAACCATAGATTTAGCATTGAGATAACTTTAAGTACAAAAGAACTATCCTTCAGATAGAGGTTGAGGATCTAATTCTTCACTCTCTTCTTTTTTAACTGGTGCTGGTTCATAAGCTCGGATAATTTGAGCGACAACTGGATGGCGAACCACATCCTTGGCTGAAAAATGAACAAAGTCAATCTGGTGAATATTCTTGAGTTTCTCTTGAGCATCAATCAAACCAGACTTGACATTACGTGGCAAGTCAATCTGACTAATATCTCCATTGACAATCATCTTAGAATTAAAGCCTAAACGAGTCAAGAACATCTTCATCTGCATGATAGTCGTATTTTGCGCCTCATCCAGAATGACAAAGGCATCATCCAAGGTCCGTCCACGCATATAGGCAAGGGGCGCAATCTCGATAATTTCACGCTCCATAAGACGAGTCGTTTGGTCTTTCCCCAGAATCTGGTACAAGGCATCGTAAACAGGTCGAAGGTAAGGATCCACCTTCTCCTTGAGATCACCCGGAAGAAATCCAAGACTCTCTCCTGCCTCCACCGCTGGACGAGTTAGGATAATCCGCTTGACTTGCCCACGTTTAAGGGCTGTCACTGCCAAAGTCACTGCGAGAAAGGTTTTCCCTGTCCCTGCAGGCCCAATTCCAAAGGTCACATCGTGCTGTTTGACACTGTCAACATACAGTTTTTGACCCAATGTTTTAACACGGATAGGCTTCCCAGTATTATCCTTAATGATTTCTTCTTCGTAAAGGGCGACAAACTTATCAATTTCATCGTTTTTGACCATGCTAATCGCAGTCACCACATCTGGCGTGCCAACGGTCATTCCCCGATTGACCAAGACCATCAAAGCCTGAATAACCTGACGAGCTTCCTCACAGGTAGCCTCTTCTCCCAAAACCTGCACAATCTCCGTACGGGCATGAATCACCACATCAAGCTCTTCTTCCATCAAACGAAGATGGCGTTCATTGGAACCAAAAAGATGAAACAGGTCATCTGGATGACTCAGTTGAATGTCAATTGAATGTTCCTTCAAATAAAGAACCTCTCTAATCCTTTTATTTCTTTTTATTATAGCAAAGGGATGGAGAAATTACTAGCCCAAACCCAGTGAATAAATGCTAGTGTTCTATGTATTCTTGCCAGATGGCATCAAAGTCACCTAGGTTAAAAGAGAAACTGGCATGTTCCTCTAAAAAGCGACTCACCTCATCAAAATCATCTGTGTGTTTTGGGAAGGATGACTCTTCAAAGGCTAGGTCTGCCAAGATAGCCTTTGGACTGTTACTTTTAGGATTGCGCTCAGTCATGAGCCAAGTGTAAAATGATTTTCTCATAAGTCTCCCTAAATCAACTCTGTTCCAAACTGGTCTTGCTTGATTTTACCAGCCTTCATCAAGCCACCGAGTGCTTTCTTAAATTGACCTTTAGAAATGCCAAAGGTTGCCTTGATGTCATCTGGAGATGACTTATCATTTAAGGTCATGAAACCGCCATTGCTTTCCAAGTAAGTCAAAATCATCTGAGCATCATTTTCCAACATCTCAAAGGAACGTGGTTTGAGGGATAGGTTCAACGTACGGTCTACTTCGCGGAAACCAATGACACGCGCATCTAAAACTTGACCCAAACGTGGTTCTGTGTAACGCTCGCTAGGATGGATAAAGCCAAGCATGTTATTTTCTGGCAGGTAAACAAAAGTTCCTGACAGCTTGAGGCGGTAAACAATGGCTGACCAGTTTTGGTTCTGCATGTTGTTATAGGCAGGACGAGCTAGACGTTGGAAGTCTTCTTGATAAGCCAAGAGACCCCAGATACGGTCTTTCTTGTCCACTTCAAGACGGATGTAGAGTTGGTCACCCTTCTTAGGCCAGAGTTCCTTAAGTTCAGGGAGAATATCAAGTGACACAACGATTTCCTTGTCAGGCAGACCTGTATCCACGAAGACACCCAAGTCCTTACGAACCTCTGTGACACGGCCCCAACCAAATTGATCCTGAGTGGCAGTCACTTCTAGAGTGGTCAAGCGGAGTTTTTGCTTCATATCCGCGTAGGCAAAACCTTTAACCGTATCACCTACTGTATGCTGACCTTCTTCCTTAGCAAGCGCATAGGCCTGGCCATCCTTTTGCACAAAATAAAAACGGTCATTTTCATCGATGATAAGTCCAACGATAAAACTTGCAAGATTTGTATTCATATTTCCTTCTTTCGAATAAAACTCAGCCAGCAATGCCAACTGAGTTTTTCTGTTTATTTTTAGACTTCCAAAAGTTCTTTCTCTTTGTTGGCAGTCATGTCGTCGATGTGTTTGACAGCATCGTCTGTTACTTTTTGAATGTCTTTTTCAAGAGTCTTCAATTCGTCTTCAGTGATTTCTTTTGCTTTTTCTTGTTTCTTAGCTTCATCCATAGCATCACGACGGATATTACGAACAGCCACTTTCGCATTCTCACCGACCTTCTTCACTTCTTTAGCAAGGTCACGACGAGTTTCTTCTGTAAGAGCTGGGATAACCAAGCGAATTACAGAACCATCGTTAGCTGGTGTGATACCAAGATCAGAAGCGTTCAAGGCACGTTCGATGTCTTTCAATGAAGATTTATCAAATGGTGTTACCAACAAAACACGCGCTTCTGGAATCGTAATTGAAGCAATTTGGTTAAGAGGAGTTTCTACTCCATAGTATTCTACATGTACACGATCAAGCAAGCTTGCATTGGCACGACCAGCACGGATACCACCAAATTCACGAGCAAGTGATTGGTGAGACTGGGTCATTCTCTCTTTAGCTTTTTCAATAATTGCGTTAGCCATAATCTTTCTTATTCCTTTTCTTCGATATTATTTGAAACTGTTGTTCCGATATTTTCACCAAATACGACACGTTTAATGTTGCCTGGTTGGTTCATATTGAAGACAACCAAGTCAATGTCGTTATCCATTGAGAGGGTTGAAGCTGTTGAGTCCATGATACGAAGACCTTTGTTGATAACGTCACGGTGGGTCAATTCTTCAAACTTAACAGCAGTCTTGTCTTTCTTAGGATCGGCATTGTAAACACCATCGACGCCATTTTTAGCCATAAGGATGGCATCCGCTTCGATTTCAGCTGCACGAAGAGCCGCTGTTGTATCTGTTGAGAAGTAAGGTGAACCAATTCCGGCACCAAAGATAACGATACGGCCTTTTTCAAGATGACGAAGGGCACGTCCACGTACATAAGGCTCAGCAACTTGTTGCATGGCAATAGCTGTTTGCACACGCGTATCAACTCCAACTTGTTGCAATGAATCTGCCATCACAAGAGCATTCATCACAGTCCCAAGCATTCCTGTGTAATCTGCCTGAACGCGGTCCATTCCTGCTTCTGCAGCAGGCTCTCCACGCCAGAGATTTCCTCCACCGATAACAAGGGCAATTTCGATACCTAAGCTATGAACTTCTTGAATCTCTTTTGCGATTGTTTGAACTGTTTGGATATCAATCCCTACGCCTCGTTCACCGGCAAGGGCTTCACCTGATAACTTGATTAAAATACGTTTATACTTGGGATTCGCCATTTTCACTCTCCTTTTTTTGTCCTACCTATTTTATCACAATTTCTAAGATTTTTTTATAGTATCATGAGCAATTCTTTCAAAAAAATTAGACAGTTAAAAAAATTCCTCTAAGTCGCTGAGAGCACGCTCTGCAATTTTTTTCATAACGAGCCTTCTTATCACGGATACGCTCGCCTTCCAACTCCTTGATGATTCCAAAATTGACATTCATTGGTTGGAAATGCTTGCTGTCGGCATGGGTAATGTAATGAGCTAAGCTTCCAATCGCTGTTGTTTCTGGGAAGATAGCTTCACTTTCTCCCTTGAAAAAGACGAGCTGCGTTAATACCCGCAACTAATCCTGACGCTGCTGATTCAACATAACCTTCTACACCCGTCATCTGACCAGCAAAGAAGAGATTGGGTTGTTTCTTAGAACGGTAAGTCTGTTCAAGAAGATTTGGTGAATCCATGTAAGAATTGCGGTGCATAACACCATAACGAACAAACTCCGCATTTTCAAGACCTGGAATCATTTGGAAGACACGCTTTTGTTCTCCCCATTTAAGGTGGGTCTGGAAACCAACGATATTGTAGAGGCTACCTGCCGCATTATCCTGACGAAGTTGTACAACCGCATAAGGTGTTTTAAATTCTCCATCACGAGGGCCTGTGTAATCGTCTGGATACTCAAGACCCACTGGCTTCATAGGACCATAGAGCATGGTTTTAATGCCTCGTTTGGCCATGACTTCGATTGGCATACAGCCTTCAAAGTATTTTTCCTTTTCAAAAGAATTGAGAGGTGCTTCTTCTGCATTGACCAAAGCTTCATGGAAATCCATAAACTCTTGCTTGGTCATGGGGGCATTGAGATAAGCGGCTTCTCCCTTATCATAACGAGATTTGAGATAGACCTTGCTCATATCGATAGTATTGACATCGATAATAGGCGCTGCCGCATCGTAGAAATAGAAACCATCGCCGTCATTAAGGGCATGAATCTTTTCAGCCAAAGCATCACTGGTCAACGGACCAGTAGCCACAACTGTAATAACATCTGTCGGCAATTCTGTGATTTCATCACGCACCACTTCAATCAAGGGATGGTTAGCCACTTTTTCGGTCACCATTTGGGAGAAACCATCGCGGTCCACCGCAAGCGCCCCACCTGCAGGAACTCGTGTAGCCTCAGCAGATTCCAAAATAACAGAACCCAAGCGACGCATTTCTTCCTTGAGAAGCCCAACGGCGTTTGTCAGAGCATCCCCACGCAAAGAATTAGAACAAACTAACTCAGCAAAATTGTCTGTTTTGTGCTGAGGTGTTGACTTGACACCACGCATTTCATAAAGTTTAACTGGAATACCACGTTTTGCGATTTGGTAGGCTGCTTCAGAACCTGCCAAACCGGCACCGATAACATTGATATAAGATTGAGACACGACACTAATACCTCTTTGGGAGTGTGAAGACAAGCTTCACATGAAAAAAGCCAACCGAACTTACTCGCTTTCGAGTTTCTTGGCTCAGGCTGAAAAAGTCACACGGACTTCCCTCGCTCTCGAGTTTCTTGGCTCAGGCTGAAAAAGTCCACAGGACTTACTTCGCTTTCGAGTTTCTTGGCTCAGGCTGAAAAAGTCCACAGGACTTTTTCACTCCCACAAATCTTTCTATTTTTTTCTTCTACTAGTATAACAAAAAAAGGGAAGAAGGCAAACTTCCCTGTTTAGTCATTTTCTTCCCAGTCGTGGTAGGCACCGTAGAGCTGGCTTTTGTTCCACTGGTAAATCTTAGCAACTTCCTTGATAGCTTGATTTTTCTTCATTCCTTGTTGGATACGGGCTTGGATTTCCAAGAACAAGTCTTCCTCGTCTTTTTCTTCCATATCCTGACTAGCACCTTCAACGATGAGAAGGCACTCGCCCTTGAGCAGCGTTTCAGCTATGCTTTCTAATAACTCAGAAATGGTACCTCGTTGGTATTCTTCATAGATTTTGGTCAGTTCCCTGACCAAGACGACCGAGCGGTCACCATAGACTTCTAACATATTTTCTAGTGTATCTGCCACACGGTGAGGCGATTCATAGAAAATTTGTGTTTCAGGATAGTCTTTTTTCGAGTCGAAAAATTGCTTCTGCTGGCCTGATTTTCTGGGTAAAAACCGTAAAAGATATGTGGCTGTGGCGCTAAGCCACTGGCAATCAAGGCAGAAATTCCTGCAGATGCACCAGGAACAGTGACAACTGCAATTTCTTCCTCAATGGCAGCCTTGACCAAATCATGACCAGGGTCCGAGATGCTAGGCAGACCCGCATCGGATACCTGAGCAATACTTTGCCCTGCTTTCAGAAAACCAATCAAATCAGGAATTTTTTCCTTAGCATTGTGCTCATGAAAACTGATTTGCTTAGTGGAAATGTCAAAATGCTTGAGCAAAAGACCTGTATTGCGCGTATCCTCAGCAGCAATCCAATCCACTTCTTTCAAGGTCTGGATAGCTCGAAAGGTCATATCATCTAGATTGCCAATCGGCGTTGCCACTAGATACAGCTTGCCATAGGGAGACTGCCCCTTAAAACTTTTTTGAATCTGCATGCCTACTCCCTATATAACAACTCATCACAGAACATACATTCCTCGTCCTGTTCTCGACGTTGTCCATAAAAATCATTACATACGTGAAATCCGTCTTTATAAATGCGACGAACACTTTCTCGAACATGCTTAGCCTTGACAGGAGCATCTGCTTCCACCTCACCCAAGCGTTCGCGCAACTTACTATTTTCCAAGCGAAGAGCTGTATTTTCTTCTACCAGGCTCTTGAGATTTTTCTTAATGGCTTCCACATCGGCCAAGGTCACCAATAACTGTTGGGAAAAATCATCCAGCGCGTCAAATAATTCTTTTTTGTCCATAAAACAGCCCTTTCCTTTCTTTATTCTTCATTTATGAGTTTACATTTCTTTTAAGACCAGATATTCCATGGCATTTTGAAAGCTGACATTAGCCTGCCACATTTTTCTAGCTTCTAGCAAATCTTGTAGAATCAACCGAACTCTTGCTTGTAGGATATCTTGCCCACAGAGAACTTCAAGAATCCGTAAAACCTGATCTTGTTTTTCCTTGTCATCCGCCAAACTAGCTAATTTGGCAACTTGCAAATAACTTTCTTTTTTCTTAGCTACTAACCAAGTCAGCAGGCGTTCACTTTCATCAACCAAGGTCCAAACTTGGTTGATTGACCAACTTTTCTGCTTCAGCTCGCGATTGAGCAAACTGAGCTAGGAGAGTTGCTTTCTTCTTAACCAGTCCCATTTGTTCTAAGAGCAAGATGAGCTTCTCTTCTTGCTTTTTAAAGTGGAAAATCTGGGTCCGACTGCGTATTGTCGGTAAAATCTTTTCTTCATCGCTAGTCAAGAAGAAAATGTAAACCTCACTCTGGGGTTCTTCGATGACCTTGAGCAGAGAATTAGCTGCGTTAGGATGCATTTTCTCAGCTTGCTCAATAATAAAGACCTGTTGTTGGCTTTCAATCCCTGCTTGGGAAAACTGACCCACCAATTCCCGAATCCGTTCTGTCTTGATGACCTGATTGACTGGTTTAATCAAGGTGACATCGGGAAATTCTCCCTGTTCAATTAGCTTACAATTTCGGCATTTCTCACATGGTAAAACTCCTACCTTATCCGTACAAAAGAGACTTTTAGCCAGAAATTGCGCCATTTTCAAGCTCCCAAAAAAACCTGAAAAGAGATAGGCATGATTGAGCTGATCTTGTTCTAGAATACGGACAAAGCGGTCAAACTGGTCTGGTTGCCAATCCTTTAGTTGATCTTGTTTCATCTTGTCAAGCCCATTCTGTCAAACAAGACAGCCTTGGTAGTTTCCACAACCTGCTCCAAAGGGAGACTAGCATCAATCTTAACAATGCGATTTCCTTCTTTGTCCAGAAGCGAAAGGTAGCCTTGACGGACTTTCTTATGTAAGTCCAACCCTTCCAAGTCCAAACGATTGACCTCGCGATTGCTATTAGCAGCAATGCGAGCCAGTCCTTCTTCCACCTCGATGTCAAAATAGAGTGTCAAATCGGGTTTAAGACCATCTGTCGCAAACTGATTGAGCCAATCAATGGCATTAATATCTAAGCCACGACCAAATCCCTGATATGCAACGGAACTATCGATGAAGCGGTCCATAACGACCACCTTACCAGCTTCAAGAGCTGGAAGAACTTTTTCCACCAAGTGCTGCCTGCGACTGGCAATATAGAGAAGGAGTTCTGTCTTCGCATCCATCTGAGTGTGACTTGGGTCCAAAATCACTTGACGAATCTTCTCCCCAATCAAGACTCCGCCAGGTTCTCGGGTTGTCAGCACCTCTACCCCTTTTTCCTCTAAAATTGGTAGCAGAGCCTCTAAAACACTGGTCTTTCCTGCTCCCTCTGGTCCCTCAAGAGAGACTAAAAATCCTTTTGACATGTCTAACTCATTTCTTTTTTACTACTTCTATTCTATCAAAAAAAAATAGGGGTTTGTGACAATCTTTTTGTCTTCTCATTTCATACTCAATGAAAATCAAAGAGCAAACTAGGAAACTAGCCGCAGGCTGTACTTGAGTACGGCAAGGCGACGTTGACGTGGCTTGAATTTGATTTTCGAAGAGTATCAACCACCATAAAAGAGGCAGACAAAACTACCTCTTATTTACCTAGTTCTTGTGTTCGTTTGTAGGCTTGATGAACTGCATCCATAACTGTCCCTCGAAAAGCATGCGCTTCTAGACTCGCTACACCAGCGATAGTAGAACCTCCTGGACTACAAACTTGGTCTTTCAAGACTCCAGGATGTTGCTGACTTTCTAGAACTAATTGACCAGCTCCGACCACGGTTTGTGCTGCCATTTTCAATGCTGTTTCTCGTGGCAATCCTGTCTGAACACCCGCATCTGCCAAGGCCTCAATAAAGAGATAGACAAAAGCTGGTCCACAACCTGCGAGACCTGTCGCTGCATCGATTAAGCTTTCCCCAAGTTCAACCAAGAGACCAGCCTTGGCTAAAAGTTGACAAAAGAGTTCACTGTCCTCAGCTCTGCAATTAGGAGACAAGGCATAACTAATCACTCCTTGACCGATAGAAGCTGGAGTGTTGGGCATCATACGAATAATCCGGTGTTGACTTGGCAAAAGACTAGCCAGTTTTTCCAAGGTCAATCCAGCTGCCATAGAAATCAAAAGAAGACTTTCTCTTTTTTCAAGGATAGTCTGGTATTGAGAAAGTAAGTCTGAAAACTGTGCAGGCTTCACTCCTAGAAAAATCACATCTGCTTCTGCGAATATTTCTTCGTTGCTAGAAGCCTGACCACCGAAGTCTACAATGAAATCATCTACCTTGGCTTGACTACGATTGGCAAGGAGAAGGTCATCTGACGGCCTAGCCTGCAAGACAGCCTTGGCCAAACTAGCACCCATATTCCCCAAACCGATAAATCCAATCTTCATCTCTTACTCCCTTATCTGTCCGTCACCAGTAACCACATACTTATAGCTAGTCAATTCCTTCAAGCCCATTGGCCCACGCGCGTGCAGTTTCTGAGTAGAAATCCCCATCTCACATCCAAGACCAAATTGGCCACCATCAGTGAAACGAGTTGAGGCATTTACATAGACAGCTGCAGAGTCTACTTGGTCTGTAAAGTAAGCTGCAGCTTCAGCATTTTCAGTCACAATAGCATCCGAATGATGGGTGCTGTGGGCTTCAATATGCGCAACCGCTTCTTCTAAGCTGCTTACAACTTTAATAGCTAGCACATAGTCTAAAAACTCGGTGTCAAAGTCTTGAGCCTCAGCTGCTTGACCTGAAACAAACTGACTAGCTTTGCTATCCAATCGGAATTGGATTGGTTCCAATCCAGCTTCTTTCGATTCTCAACCAGAACTTTCTCCAAGCGAGGAAGGAAGCTTGCTGCCTTGTCTTCATGAACAAGTAGAACCTCCATGGCATTGCAGACAGAAGGACGACTGGTTTTAGCATTGTTGATGATAGACAGAGCCTTGTCGTCGTCTGCGTCCTTATCGACATAAACATGAACAATCCCAGTCCCTGTCTCGATAACAGGTACAATAGCATTCTCAACTACGGCATTTATCAAACCAGCCCCTCCACGAGGAATAAGAAGGTCTAGATAGCCCTTGGCCTTCATCATAGCATAGCTGCTTTCTCGGCTGGTATCTTCCACCAGTTGAATCACATCTGGGTGAATGGTAGTCGTCTCCAAGCCCTTCTTCAAGGCTGTGACAATGGCGTGGGCTGTTTGATAGGCATCCTTACCGCTACGAAGAACAACCGCATTCCCACTCTTGAGAGCCAGAGCAGCCGCGTCAGACGTCACATTTGGACGGCTTTCATAGATAATACCGATAACACCCATAGCCACCCGTTTTTTTGTGATAACCAAGCCATTTTCAAGCTGATTAGTTTCTAAAACTTCACCTATTGGATCTGGTAAAGCAACCACTTCACGAATACCAGTTGCCATCGCTTCTATACGACCTGCATCCAAATAAAGACGATCCAGCATCACATCTGAGATTTTCCCCTTGGCTGCTTCCATATCGAGGGCATTGGCCGCTAAAATCTCCTCAGTAGCTACTAATAAGTGATCAGCCATGGCTAGCAAGGCTTGGTTTTTCACCTCTTCACTAGCTGTGTTGATCGATTTTTTAACAGCCTGTACCTGTTCAAATTGTTCTTGTGTACTTACCATAGTTTACCTCTAAAATTCTGTAAAGAGTAGTTGGATTTCAGGAGTAATGGAAATCCAGTCGTCACGATGAATCAAGACACCTTTGGCTTTTTGAGAACGCATCATATCCTCCAAAGCAGATGCTCCAAATTGCACGCGTCCTTTTCCAAGTGATTTTCCACTTTCCTTGTCAAATACTGTCACGATATCACCGTAAGAAAGGCTCCTTCTGCTTCAACAATACCAGATAAGAGAAGACTCTTTCCATGTTGTGAAAGAGCTTCTGCAGCCCCTTTATCAACCCAAATAGAACCCTGACTCTGAGCATAGAAGGCCAGCCATTGTTTCTGGGTGCGAAGTCCCTTCTCTTGCGCAACAAAGTAGGAACCATCCTTAGTCTCCTCAGCCGCCTCAATCATAGCATCTGACTTCAAGGATGAGCAGATATAAACAGGAACTCCTGATTCTGTCGCAATAGTGGCAGCTTTGATTTTGGTTAACATGCCACCTGTTCCGTTTGAAGAACCAGCTCCACCAGCCATATCAATAATCTCACGATTGATGGTCTCGATTCGCTCCAAGCGTTTGGCTGTTGGATCTGAATTAGGATTTCCAGTATAGAAACCGTCTACGTCTGTCAAGAGGACTAAAAGGTCTGCTTGGACCATAGCTGCTACCTGGGCACTCAGAGTATCATTATCCCCAACCTTGAGTTCATCAATAACGACACTATCATTCTCGTTGATAATAGGAATCGCCCCACGGCTAAGCAAAACCGACAAAGCTTGATGGGCATTTTTATAACGACGTTTATCCACAAAATCATCCTGGGTCAGCAAGATTTGCGCAGAAACAATTTGGCGCAAGAGAAGATTAGTCGTGTACTCTTCCAACAAAAGCCCTTGTCCTACCGCTGCTGAAGCCTGTTTATCAGCAATCTTTGTCGGACGCTTTTTAAATCCTAAGGCCCCAAAACCAGCCGCAATGGCACCTGACGACACCAAAATCAATTCATAACCAGCCTCATGCAGCATAGCCAACTGCTGGGTAATAGCCTTTACCTTACTCCGTGATAAACTTCCATCCTCATTCGTCAGAGAAGAAGTCCCCACCTTAAAGACAATCCGTTTGTATTTCATAGTCTCACTCCGATTCTTCATATTTATCCATTATAACATGAATGGCAGGAAATAGAAAAGAGTTGATAGGAAAAAGGTCGAGACAAGTCATCTCAACCTTTTATCACGTCTAATTCTTTCTCAATCTCTCCAAAGTTTCCTTAAAAATCTCTGGGATATCTGCTGTAAATTCCAAAATCTCACCTGTTCTCGGATGAGTAAAACCTAAAGTCTTAGCATGAAGAAATTGTCCATGTCCTTTCAAAGTCTTACGTGGACCATAGACTTCATCACCAGCGACTGGATGACCGATATAAGCCATGTGGACACGGATTTGATGGGTACGGCCTGTCTCCAGCTGCAACTCCACTAAGCTATAATCACCAAAGCGTTCTAAGACGTGGAAACGGGTTACCGCAGGCTTACCTTTAGCAGTCACGGCCTGTTTCTTACGGTCTTTTTCACTACGACCAATCGGCGCTTCAATCACACCACGATCATTGGGCAGATTTCCATGAACAATGGCCCAATATTTACGGAGAGACTTTTTATCCTTAAGTTCTTGGGCAAGTGCTAGATGGGCCTCATCATTTTTAGCAATCATGAGAAGACCTGACGTATCCTTATCAATACGGTGAACAATTCCTGGACGTAGAACCCCATTGATACCCGACAAATCCTTAATATGGTACATAAGGGCATTGACTAGGGTTCCACTGGTATGACCAGCACTTGGGTGGACAACCATTCCCTGAGGTTTGTTGACGACGGCCACATCCTCATCTTGATAGATAATTTCAAGAGGAATTTCCTCTGCTACATACTCCAAAACCTCTGGCTCTGGTACATGATAAGTGACAACATCGCCCTCTTGGACTGTGTATTTAGCTTTCTTGACTTGGCCATTGACCAAGACCTGGCCTGATTTGATTTGTTCATTTGCGAGACTGCGTGATAATTCTGTCAAATCTGACAAAGCCTTATCTAAACGCAGGCCACCAGTTTCAATTTTAATTTCCATTTATTTCCTCTTTTAGCATTGCAATCAATAAAATAATCACTCCAACAGTCAGATAGCTATCTGCCACATTGAAAATTGCAAAATTGATAAAGTCCAAGTGAAACATATCCACAACAAATCCCTGACTGATCCTGTCAATAAAGTTTCCAAGACCACCTGCGATTATTAGAGTCAAACCCAAAACCATCCAGAATGAGTCCTCCATGTGTTTATGTAAATACCAAATGGCACCTATCACGACAACCAGAGTAATGACAGCGAATAACAACTGCTGATCTTGTAAGATAGAAAAGGCTGCCCCTCGATTTTGCAGGTAGGTCAAGCTAACGAAATTGGGAATCCAAGAGCGAACTTCACCCAGTGGAATCTGCTGGACGATATAGGATTTGACTAACTGATCCAGCCCAATCAAAAGCAGTACAATGACTGCCACTATTCCTCTTTTTTTCATGATTTCCTCTTCTGATCAAAATATTCTTGCATGACTTCTACGAAGAGAGTCCCAGCTTGACTAAGCTCCACTTCCTCACGTTTGACATAAACCATGCGGTTATCTAAATTATCCTTGAGACGAATAACTGTGATGCCATTGACACTGTCACTATCTAAAAATCCAGAACCTGTTGCATAGGCGTCCGTCCGCTCCAAAATACCATTCAAGGTAGCACGGTCTGTCACATTAAACATCTGTGAGCTCGCACTGGTATCGACAAAATTCTCCGAATAATAAAGGTACTCGTCTTTCTCTTGAGTAAAACGAACTGTCGGTAGATCCGCTAAATCCTCCATGACCAATTCCTCTTTCTGAGCCAAAGGATGCCCCTCACGTAGATAAATGTGGGTCTGGAAGGGAATTAATTCAATGACCTCTAGACCTAACTTTTCAACACGTTGCATAATACCTTTTTTATTTTGATTGTTGAGGTAGATAATGCCAATCTCACTATGCCCTTGGGCTACTTCGTCTAATATTTGAACAGTAGTTGATTCAAAAATACGAAAGTTCTTATAGTCAGGATAGCGCTCTGAAAAGGCAGTAATGGTCGGTGGCAAGAAGTCATAGTGCTGACTAGCAATGGAAAATTCATCTTTTTCTTCCTCAGGATTGGCATACTGATTTTGAAAAATATCAAATCCTTTAACCAATTCTTGCGCTTTTTCATAGAATTCCATGCCACGACGAGTCAAGAAAGTCCCTGAGCTGGTTCGACGGAAAATCTTAAAGCCCAACTCTTTTTCCAAATCACGAACAGAAATAGACAGACTTGGCTGACTAACATACATCTTTTCAGCCGCTTCACGGAAAGTACCACTATTGGCAATAGCCACAACATAGCGTAATTGTTGAATGTTCATCTTCTACCCCCAACTTCTTTATCTTTTAATTATACCATATTTTAAAAATTTTCTACCGAGGAAAAATAATGTCTAGCATAAAATCCAACTACACTAGGATCAAATTAATGATGGGTACCAAACCAAAAAAATAGGCTCTCCGAAATCTCGGAAAGCCTTATTTTATGCTATTTCTAGCTTCCTCGCCTCTACAGTTCAAGGTTCGGGATAAAAAGGTTCACTGGACCTTTTTATTTAGCGATTGGGTAAACAGAAACTTGTTTTTTATCGCGTCCTTTACGTTCAAAGCGTACTACGCCTTCAACTTTAGCGAACAAAGTATCGTCTCCACCACGTCCAACGTTTACACCTGGGTAGATGTGTGTACCACGTTGACGGTAAAGGATTGATCCACCTGTTACAGTTTGTCCGTCAGCTGCTTTAGCTCCAAGACGTTTTGCTTGTGAATCACGTCCGTTTGATGTAGAACCTCCACCTTTTTTGTGGGCGAAAAGTTGCAAGTTGTTAAGAGTCATTTTTAACATAATGTTTTCCTCCGTGTTAGTTTTCTGTGATAACTCTGGTTTGGACGAACTCAGAAGAGTTCTCCGATAAGTTTGCCATGCCTAAGAAAAATGATTCAAAGAATAACTGGGTCATTTCTCTCTGGTGTGAAGGAAGATCTTTTGGCATTTCAACCATCAGATAGCCACCTTCATCTTCGTTTAATTCTAGGATTGGTTCATAGCCTGCAAATTTCTCAATAGAATTGATAAAGTTAATGGCAAGCGTAGAAACCGATGCACACACGACATCTAAGCCGTATTCGCCACTCTCGGCGTGTCCAGTAATTTCCGCACTCCTCAGCTCGCCATCTTCGGCTCTCTCAAAGACTGCTTGTATCATGTGTTCTCCTTAAAATTAAGCGTTGATTGCGTTGATGACAACTTTTGTATATGGTTGACGGTGACCTTGTTTACGGTGGCTACCTTTTTTAGGTTTGTACTTGTAAGTAACAACTTTCTTTTGTTTTCCTTGTTTTTCAACAGTTCCAACTACAGTAGCTCCAGCAACAAGTGGAGTTCCGACAACAGTGTTTTCACCACCAACAAGAACAACTTCGTTAAAAGTAACTTCTTGACCAGCTTCAACGTTCAATTTTTCAACGTAAACTGCTTGACCAACTTCAACTTTAACTTGTTTTCCGCCAGTTTTGATAATTGCGTATGTGCTCATTATGCACCTCCTATGATTTTTATGGGTTTCCCCGAATTTTTGTGAAGACTCGCCTAGCATCGTGGGACGAACCACTTAAACTTGAATAATCAAGCAACGATGTTCGTGCGGTTGCACAGGAACGTGCATAGTCAACTCTTCAAGTATAGCATATCTCCTATTTTCTTACAAGTAATAACACCTAAAATCAAGCTTTTTCTTTTACTTTTTTCTGCCATGAAGCAAAAAGCATACTGAAGTAAAAAATACTCATCATAATAGGAACACCAAGAATGGTCTTTTCCTGATAAAAAATCGTCAAATAGGCTGAAAAGACAACGCCAAGGACAAAACTGCTAAGCAGGCTAACAAATATGAAACCTTCACGCAAAAAAGGAGTGTGCTTAGTTCTGAAATAATCTCCAAAAGCCAGCATGGTCCGTTTGATATTTCCTGTCATAAATGCATTGTTATAAGCAATACCCGATACTTCTCCAAAAGCGGTTGTCACCAACCCCATACAAAAGGACAAGGGCGGTACTAAATAGATATTCTCTACAGTTTGTGGTACAAATCCAATAACTATTGACAAAATTGCCAAAGGAATCAAGGACAGAATCGGTTTTTTCACAATTCTCAATTTTTCCTTATAAATCGTTAATAAAAAAACTCCCATCATAAAAGCTATCAAGGTCATTACTTTGGCACTAGCATCTGACACATTATGTTGAATGAGCCCCACTGATAGAAAGACGACATTCCCAGTTTGTCCAGCTACAAGAGTGTTCCCTCGCACAATAAAAGTATAGGCATCTACATATCCTGCACAAAAAGTCAAAAAAAGCGCTAGCCTCTTAGACTGACGTGATATTTTTCTTATAGGTAGTAACCTCATTTTCCCTCCCATTTCATTTACTCATCTCATTATTGTACCACTTTCTTTGGGAAAGTCCTAGTAGCTTATTTGAAATTTTTTGCCCCCTGTTGGATAGTCCCGTCTATCTATGTTATAATGAAAGAAGGATTTGAAATCGGAAAAGGAGTCACTATGCTTAAATTAGGTATCATCGGAACAGGGGCTATTAGCCACCACTTCATAGAAGCAGCCCATACCAGTGGAAAATACCAGTTGGTCGCAGTTTATTCTAGAAAACTAAAAACTGCAGCAACCTTTGCTTCTCGCTATCAGGATATCCAACTCTTTGATCAATTAGAGGACTTCTTCAAGAGCTCCTTTGATGTAGTCTATATTGCTAGCCCAAACTCCTTGCATTTTACTCAGGCAAAAGCTGCATTGTCTGCAGGTAAACATGTCATTCTTGAAAAGCCAGCTGTCACGCAGCCACAAGAATGGCTGGATTTGATTCAAACAGCTAATAAAAATCACTGTTTTATCTTTGAGGCAGCTCGTAATTATCACGAGAAAGCTTTCACTACTATCAAAAACTTTTTAGCAGACAAGCAAATCTTAGGAGCTGATTTCAATTATGCCAAATACTCTTCCAAGATGCCTGACTTGTTGGCTGGTCAGACACCAAATGTCTTTTCAGACCGTTTTGCTGGTGGAGCCCTTATGGATTTGGGGATTTATCCCCTCTATGCTGTCGTTCGTCTTTTTGGAAAAGCTAATGACGCAACTTACCATGCTCAACAGCTTGACAATAGCATTGACCTAAATGGAGATGGTATCCTCTTCTACCCTGAATTTCAAGTTCATATCAAAGCTGGGAAACATCACTTCCAATCTTCCTTGCGAGATTTATACGACAGATGGTACCTTGACCCTCAACACCATCGAATATGTAAGCTCAGCTATTTTTACCGACCACCAAGGAAATCAAGCCCAACTCCCTATCCAACAGGCTCCTCATACGATGACTGAGGAAGTCGCTGCATTTGCACAGATGATTCAGCAACCAGACCAGACACTCTACCAGACTTGGCTGGACGATGCAAGCTCTGTTCATGACCTACTATATACCATGCGCCAGACTGCTGGCATTAGATTTGAGGCAGAAAAATGAAAACCAAACTACCTACTGAATGGCAAGAATTAAGTGACCAACTCGGTTTCCAAGAATTCACCCCCATTCAAACCCAACTATTTGAGCCCCTTCTCGCTGGAGAAAACCTCCTAGGAGTAAGCCCAACAGGAACTGGTAAGACCCTAGCTTACCTTCTACCAAGTCTTCTCAGACTACAAAAGAAAAAAGCCCAACAACTCTTGATTCTAGCACCAAATACAGAACTTGCTGGACAGATCTTTGATGTATGTAAAACGTGGGCTGAAGCTATCGGCTTGACTGCCCAACTCTTCTTATCAGGTTCGAGCCAGAAACGCCAGATTGAACGCCTAAAAAAAGGGCCAGAAATTCTAATTGGAACCCCGGGCCGTATCTTTGAGCTTATCAAATTGAAAAAAATCAAGATGATGAATGTGGAAACCATCATCCTGGATGAATTCGACCAATTGCTAGATGATTCTCAGATTCACTTTGTCGAGAAAATCACTCACTACGCACCTCGTGAGCACCAACTCGTCTACATGAGTGCAACGACAAAGTTTGACCAAAAGAAGATTGCGCCTAACACACGTAATATTGATCTCTCTGACCAAAAATTGGACAACATCCAGCACTTCTACATGCAGGTAGACCAACGTCACCGAGTTGACATGCTACGAAAACTAGCTCATGTTGAGGATTTCCGCGGTCTGGTCTTCTTTAACAGCCTATCAGACCTTGGAAGCGCAGAAGAAAAACTACAGTATCGGGATATCTTGGCTGTTTCCCTCGCTAGTGATGTCAACGTTAAATTTAGAAAAGTCATCTTAGAAAAGTTTAAAGACAAGCAACTAACCCTACTTCTTGCAACTGACCTTTTAGCTCGTGGAATTGATATTGATAGCCTAGAATGTGTCGTAAACTTTGATGTTCCTAGAGATAGCGAGACCTACACTCACCGTGCTGGCCGTACAGGTCGCATGGGCAAAGAGGGCTATGTTATCACTCTCGTCACTCATCCTGAAGAAATCAAAAAACTTAAGAAGTTTGCAAATGTACGAGAAATTGTCCTAAAAAATCAAGAACTCTATATCAAATAAGGTTGGCTCTCGCCAACCTTTTTCTCATCCCCAAGTAATTTCCAATTGATAGCTGGCGAAGGGCTGTCCCTCTTGATTTTGTAGTTGATAGTCTAAATGAATCTTTCGACCATCCACTTCATAGCGACTGGTTTGGATAATAAACTCCTGCACACCCATAGGTGTAGGAATATAGGCCAAACTATCACTATTCTTTAGGAAGCGCATAATGGTCTTGGGGTTGGAAAAACGGCTCATCACCAGTTCTTGACCATGAAATTTAATAACCACTTTTTCCTTTTCCTCATTATAGAAAAGCAGGTAGCTATAATCTCCCTTTTCATGCACTTCTACATCATAGAGTTGGTCAATCACTTCCAACTGCTCATCAAACTGAATCGTATTTCGCATCCGAATCTTCACATCAGGTCCTCTTTCTTGTCTCTTGTCCTACTATTTTACCAAAAACTCTAGCTTTTTGCTATAATGGTCATATGAACGAAAAAGTATTCCGTGACCCAGTTCACAACTACATCCATGTCAATAATCAAATCATCTACGACTTGATCAATACAAAAGAATTTCAACGCTTGCGCCGGATCAAGCAACTGGGAACGTCCAGTTATACCTTCCACGGTGGAGAGCACAGTCGCTTCTCTCACTGTCTAGGCGTCTATGAAATTGCACGACGTATCACAGAGATTTTTGAAGAAAAATATCCTGAGGAATGGAATCCTGCCGAGTCTCTCTTGACCATGACTGCTGCACTTTTACACGACCTTGGTCATGGTGCCTACTCTCATACTTTGAACATCTCTTTGATACAGACCATGAAGCCATTACTCAAGAGATTATCCAAATCCCTGAGACAGAGATTCACCAAGTCCTACTACAAGTGGCGCCAGATTTCCCAGAAAAGGTTGCCAGTGTCATAGACCACACCTATCCTAACAAGCAGGTCGTGCAACTCATTTCTAGTCAGATTGATGCAGACCGCATGGACTATCTCTTGCGCGACTCCTATTTTACTGGAGCATCCTATGGGGAATTTGACCTGACTCGAATCCTCCGAGTCATTCGTCCTGTCGAAAATGGTATCGCCTTTCAGCGCAATGGCATGCACGCCATAGAAGACTATGTTCTTAGTCGTTACCAGATGTATATGCAGGTTTATTTCCACCCAGCAACACGCGCTATGGAAGTTCTCCTACAGAATCTCCTCAAGCGCGCCAAGGAACTCTATCCTGCAGACAAGGACTTCTTTGCACGCACTTCACCTCATCTCCTTCCTTTCTTTGAAAAAAATGTGACCTTGTCTGATTATCTGGCTCTAGATGATGGTGTGATGAATACCTACTTCCAGCTCTGGATGACCAGTCCTGACAAGATTCTCGCAGACTTGTCTCAACGTTTTGTCAACCGCAAGGTCTTTAAATCCATTACCTTTTCACAAGAAGACCAAAACCAACTTGCTAGCATGAGAAAATTGGTTGAGGACATCGGCTTTGATCCAGACTACTACACTGCCATTCATAAGAACTTTGACCTCCCTTATGATATCTATCGTCCCGAATCTGAAAATCCTCGGACACAGATTGAGATTTTACAAAAAAATGGTCAACTAGCCGAACTCTCTAGCCTGTCTCCTATCGTCCAATCCCTTGCTGGCAGTCGACACGGAGATAATCGTTTCTATTTTCCAAAGGAAATGTTGGACCAAAACAGTATCTTCGCAAGTATCACCCAGCAATTTTTACACTTGATTGAGAACGATCATTTTACCCCAAATAAAAACTAGAAGAGGAAATGTATGAGTATTAAACTAATTGCCGTTGATATCGACGGAACCCTAGTCAACAGCCAAAAGGAAATCACTCCTGAAGTCTTTTCTGCCATCCAAGATGCCAAAGAAGCTGGTGTCAAAGTCGTCATTGCAACTGGCCGCCCTATCGCAGGTGTTGCCAAACTTCTGGACGACTTGCAGTTGAGAGATGAAGGTGACTATGTCGTGACCTTCAACGGTGCCCTTGTCCAAGAAACTGCTACTGGCCATGAGATTATCAGCGAATCCTTGACCTATGAGGATTATCTAGATATGGAATTTCTCAGTCGTAAGCTCGGTGTCCATATGCACGCCATTACCAAGGACGGTATCTATACTGCCAATCGCAATATCGGAAAATACACGGTGCACGAATCAACCCTCGTCAGCATGCCCATCTTCTACCGCACCCCTGAAGAAATGGCCGGCAAAGAAATCGTCAAATGTATGTTCATCGATGAACCAGAAACCCTCGATGCTGCCATTGAAAAAATTCCAGCCGAATTTTACGAACGCTACTCTATCAACAAATCGGCTCCTTTCTACCTCGAACTTCTTAAAAAGAATGTAGATAAGGGTTCAGCCATTACGCACTTAGCTGAAAAACTAGGATTGACCAAAGATGAAACCATGGCGATCGGTGACGAAGAAAATGACCGTGCCATGCTGGAAGTCGTTGGCAACCCTGTTGTCATGGAAAATGGAAATCCAGAAATCAAAAAAATCGCCAAATACATCACTAAATCTAACGATGAATCCGGCGTTGCCCATGCCATCCGTACATGGGTACTGTAAAAGTATCATTTTTCAATAAAAATTGATTATCAATAAAATCCAATGAATTTTTTTAGCAAACTATTTAATTTAAAACAAAATAATCATAATAGAGACACAAATTCTGATTGTAACAATTTTTACCTAAACAAATTAGAATGCGGCCTTACTCCTGGGCAACTCATACTCATAGATTGGACTCAAAAAACAGGGAGAAATTATAATTTTCCAAGATATTTTAAATACTCTCTTCAAATTGACCCTGAATCTACACACAATCAATTATACAAATTAGGATACTTCACTAAAAAAATAAGACTTTAGCATATCTTAAAGTAGTAGAATTAAAAAAACTATATTAGCTAAACATAGTTTACCTACTTCTGGAAAAAAAGCAGAATTAATTACAAGAATAATTGGTAATGTTAACATTGATAAATTAGATATTCCGTTCGAATTTAAACTAACAAAAGAAGCACAAAATCTTATTCTAGAATATAATGACTTTATCAAAGCATACTATGATAAAGACATAACTATGGAAGATTATTATAAAGAAAAAAACAATATTTCTTTTTAAAAGCAGCTTATGGTGATGTAAAATGGAGTCTCTTAAATAAACAAGCTCATAGGAATACTGTAGCAAAAGATTTTTGGATGCTTATCTGTCACACGAAATGCACAGGGAAGACAATTGGAACAAGAAGGTAATATTAAACATTCTTTAATATATTACATAGAATCTTTGATAATTACTATTTCAGGATTACAAAAATAATTTTTTTCAGCCACTGATTATCCAGTATATTATCCCGATTCGATATCTGACTACTCACTAAAACATATTCAAACATTAATAGAATCATTATCTGATGACGATTATGATTTTGCTTTTGATGAGGCATTTTTTCACTTCTCAACTTTGAATGCAAATCATTTTTTATCTAAGGAAGATATTGACTATTTAAGAGTTAATTTACCTTGTTCCACTGCTGAAGAAATAAACAATTACTTAAAGAAATATGAATGTTATATTCCTTTAAATCATTTAGAACTTGATGATTTTTGAATAAATTGATTATACAAATATTTATATACTCGATATAGTCTCAATTTTATCTGAAGATTGCCCAAATTTTTCAATAATAAAACGCATAATATGGAGATAAATCCCCCATATTATGCGTTCTTTTAATATCAAAGACTTCTTTGATATCTAATTACTGCCCCCTGCAGGAATCGAACCTGCAACTACTCCTTAGGAGGGAGTTGTTATATCCATTGAACTAAGGGAGCTAGATAAAAACTCTGCTGAATGAGCAGAGTTCTTTAGTCGAATTAACGACGGATTTCTTTGATACGAGCTGCTTTACCTTGAAGAGCACGCAAGTAGTACAATTTCGCACGACGTACTTTACCGTAACGAACAACTTCGATTTTTTCAACACGTGGAGTGTGGATTGGGAAGATACGTTCAACACCTACACCGTTAGAGATTTTACGAACTGTGTAGTTTTCTGAGATGCCAGCACCTTTACGTGCGATAACAACACCTTCAAAAATCTGGATACGTTCACGGTTACCTTCGACAACTTTCGCGTGTACACGAACAGTGTCACCAGGACGGAATGATGGGATATCTGTACGAAGTTGACCTTCAGTCAAGCTTTGGATTAATGGATTCATTTTATTCTCCTATCTTTGTCAATCTTGAGGAATCTTCCTCAGCGGATAAACTGTATTTTTGTGCGTCCATTACACACAAGATACAGTTTACCAAATTTCCACAAAAAAGTAAAGAAATTTATAGCAGAATTCCTAAAAAAATCGCAACTAAACCACCTAAATAGGTCAAAGTCAAGTAAGAATAAAATACCTTCTTATCACTTAATAGTCTTTGAAGTTCGTCATTCAAGGTCGAAAAAGTTGTCAAACCTCCACAAATCCTGTTGCCAGAATAGCATAAACTTCCTTAGACTCAACACGATTATAGAATAACCCAATAAAAAAACAACCTAAAAGATTGGCTATAAGCGTTCCGAGGGGCAATTTAGAAGCTTGATTATATCGAGAAAAGAAATACCGTACTAAAGCCCCGAAACCACAAGCAATTGCAAGATAAATGATTACCATTTTTTCCTCCCTAGACAGTAAGCCAAAAGCAAACCTCCACCGATGCTCAAAAGCAAATACAGGACCAAACTAAGATAACGCCCTGTATCAAGCAGTTTCACAGCATCAAGCATTAGACTAGAAAAGGTTGTTAAACCTCCGCAAAAACCCGTCCCCAGTGCTAAAACCAAGCCCTTACTAGTCCCCTTATTTACCAGATAGCCCTTGACAAGATAAACCAAGCAGAAAATTCCCAAATAATTAACAAAGAGAGTGCCCCAAGGAAAGTCTGGACTGGCTGGTAACCAAGTAGAAACTAAATAGCGGGCAAGTCCTCCCAGCATAGCAGCTAGAAAAATCCCTAGCGGATAAAATTGTTCTTTTTTCATTTGATGTTTTGATCCTGATAATCACGCGAACGTTTGAGTATGTCAGAAAAAGTCGCGACAATAGTCTCCTGATATCGTTTGTCCTCTACACGATTTCTGACCTTTTCAAAAATGACTTCTTCTCTCTTGGTATCTAAAATCGGTTTACCCGAAGTCTTCTTATAAGCGACAACTCCTTCAACTAAATGCATTCGTTCTTCTAGAAGTTTAACAATTTGGTCGTCAATTTGATCAATTTCTTGGCGAATAATATCTAAATCCATACAGTCTCCTCCTTTATTTGAATTATTGTATCAAAAAGCCACCAAATAGGCTAGTAAAATCCCAAGTCATAATAAGAAAAATGCACTGATTGATTGCATCAGCGCACATTCATGCTTATCCTACTTTAGCAGCCAATTCTTCTGCAAATTGTTCCAAGCGTTCAATATCTTCTTCCTCAGCAGAAAGATCAACTTTGACACACTCTGAACCTTTTTTTCTGCTCCTGTCGCTACAAATACCCGATCAAAGTCATCGACAGCCTTACAGAATTCATCGTAGAAGGTGTCACCTGAACCGACCACTCCATAGATTTTACCATTCAAATTAAGATCTGCTAGGTCTTCGTAGAAGTCCATCATCTCATCTGGCAATTCTCCATCACCATAAGTATAAGTCGCAACGATAGCGAGGTCTGCTTCCAAGAAGTCTGAAGCGTCAACAGTTGTACATTCATCAACATCGACATCCAAGCCCAAGTCACGTAATTTGTCTGCTACAATATCTGCAATTTCTTCGGTATTACCGGTCATACTGGCAAATACAATTTTTGCTAATGCCATATCGTCCTCCTCAATTTATCTTTCTCCATTATATCACATCTTTTTCATTTTAAAAATAAAAATTCTTGTGCTACAATGAAATGAGAAAGAATTGAGGTTATTTATGGAAATTTGCCATCAAATTTTAGAAAAAATTAAAGAATACGACACGATTATCATTCATCGACATATGAAACCAGACCCTGATGCCTTGGGAAGTCAGGTGGGATTGAAAGCTCTTCTCAAACATCATTTCCCAGAAAAAACCATCAAAGCCATTGGTTTTGATGAACCAACTCTTACTTGGATGGCTGAAATGGATCTTGTTGAAGATAGTGCCTACCAAGGCGCCCTTGTCATCGTCTGTGATACAGCGAATACTGCTCGTATCGATGATAAGCGCTATAGTCAAGGTGATTTTCTCATTAAGATTGACCACCATCCAAATGATGACGTATATGGTGACCTATCTTGGGTGGATACTAGTTCAAGTAGCGCTAGTGAGATGATTACCCTATTTGCTGAAACAACCCAACTGGCCTTATCAGATCGTGCTGCTGAGTTGCTCTTGGCAGGAATTGTTGGTGATACAGGTCGCTTCCTCTACCCTTCTACCACTGCACGCACCCTTCGTCTGGCTGCCTCTCTGAGAGATCATAACTTTGACTTTGCAGCTCTCACTCGCAAAATGGACACTATGAGCTACAAAATCGCTAAACTTCAAGGCTACATCTACGACCATCTGGAAGTGGATGAAAATGGTGCAGCGCGCGTTATCCTGAGTCAGGAAGTCTTGAAACAATTCAATGTTACCGATGCTGAAACCGCAGCGATTGTGGGTGCACCTGGACGTATTGACAGTGTTAGTCTCTGGGGCATTTTTGTGGAGCAGGCTGATGGCCACTATCGCGTTCGCTTACGCAGTAAAATCCAGCCTATCAATGAAATTGCCAAGGAACATGATGGCGGAGGCCACCCTCTAGCAAGTGGCGCCAATTCCTATAGCATAGAGGAAAACGAAATCATCTACCAAAAGTTAAAAAACTTGCTTAAAAACTGATAAAATACTTGCCAAACTTTTCAGAATCTGATAGACTAGTATGGTAACAATCTATGGCTCGCAAAGAGACCATGGCAGAAAGGAAATATTGCAAAATGAAAAAAGATATCCATCCAGAATATCGCCCAGTTGTCTTCATGGACACAACTACTGGTTACCAATTCCTTAGCGGTTCAACAAAACGCTCTAACGAAACAGTTGAGTTCGAAGGCGAAACTTACCCATTGATCCGTGTGGAAATTTCATCAGACTCACACCCATTCTACACTGGACGTCAAAAGTTCACTCAAGCAGATGGACGCGTGGATCGTTTCAACAAAAAATACGGTCTCAAATAAGAAACAAAAAAGAACAGATGAAACTGTTCTTTTTTGTTTCTTATTTTCATGAACCAACCACCACTATTATCTCTTTACCAATCCTCAAGCTGATGCCTAGACCTGATTTAAACAAGTTTAAAAAATATCGAAAAGAAGCTTGATATTGAGAATAGTCAAGATGATTGAAACTGCGTAACCTAGGATTGTATTCCACTTGGTATTGGTAAATTCTCCCATTAGCGACTTCTTAGATGTCAAATAAATTAGGGGGAAAATCGAGAATGGAAGAGCGATTGACAGAAAGACCTATGAATAGACCAATAACTGAATACTTGGATTGGATAAAACCACCAGATAAGAAAAATACCTAATATGGTTAAGATAAGAGTCGTAACGATAGCTTCAATCTTCTTGAACCCAAATTTCATCAACAAAAGCAAAAGAAATACATCTAAAACAGTTAGGAGGATAGCGACCATAATCGGTATTTTAAACAAAAGATTTAAAGCAATCGCTGAACCTAAAACCTCAGCCAAGTCTGTCGCCATTAAAGCTAATTCTATAATCACCCACAGACTATAGCGAAGCCACTTGGGAGCATGATGAGCTGTTGCCTGTGCTAGGTCCATCCTAGTCACGATACCGAGCCTTCCAGCCATCTGTTGTAGTTGCATGGCAATGATGGAGGAAATCAAAATAACAAATAAGAGACTATACTTGTAGGAAGCACCACCAACCACACTGGTAATCCAGTTTCCAGGATCCATATAACCAACTGCTACAAGAGCTCCAGGCCCTAAAAATGCTTTTAGATTTTGCCAAAAATGATTATTATTCAGAGTTTCAATAGATTGATTGATCTCAAAAAGAGAGACCTTTTTGTAAGAAGACATAGGAATATTCACTTTCTAATCTTGTCTTTACCTAGTTCATTAATGGAGTTTTGAAAATACAATGAAAATAGTTTCCTATTTCCAATTCTTCCTTATTATATCACATTTTAGAGTGATTTTTGAGGGAAGAACTGATGGTTGGATAAATTGCATTTGTATAGTAAAAGCCAGCGTTTTCTGACGCTGGCTTTAAAACTGTGACAAACTTTTTCTCAACTAGATTGCTTCTGTGACAAAACTACGGCTTTCAAGTACCTTAAGCATAGCATTAGCTGTATCTAGGGCTGTAAAGAGTGGCACACCGTGTTCAATGGCTGAACGGCGAATCTGCTCACCATCTTCGTCAGCAGTACGTTTGGTTCCCACTGTGTTAATAATAGCTTGAATTCTTCCTTTGCGGACAAAACTTGGAATATCTTTATCGTCATCACCTATCTTACCAACAGGTTGAGCTTGAAGTCCATGACTGGCAAAGAAAGCTGCTGTCCCTTCTGTCGCGAGAATACCGTAGCCGATATTTTGGAAACGACGAGCCAAGTCCAAGGCTTCCTCTTTGGCATCATCAGCGATGGTAAATACAACGTTACCAAAAGTTGGCAAGTGTAGGTAAGAAGCTTCAAAGGCTTTATAGAGAGCTTTTTCCAAAGTAGTATCAGAACCCATAACTTCACCTGTTGACTTCATTTCAGGTCCGAGCAAGCTGTCTACCTTAGCTAGTTTGGTAAAGGAGAAGACAGGGGCCTTGATATGAACGCGAGTGCTTTCAGGGTAAAGACCATCTTGGTAGCCAAGCTCTGATAAACTTTGTCCAAGAATGAGCTTGGTTGCTACCTGAGCCATAGGGATATTGGTTACTTTTGATAGGAAAGGAACCGTACGACTGGCACGTGGATTAACCTCAATAACGTAGACTTTTTCATCCTTGATAACAAACTGGATGTTCATCATTCCAAGACAGTTAAGACCGATTGCTAAACGTTTCGTGTAGTCTGCAATAGTTTCTTGAACTTTTTGAGACAAGGTTTGTGGTGGGTAAACGGCCATTGAGTCACCTGAGTGAACACCAGCTCGTTCTATGTGCTCCATAATACCAGGGATGAGAACATTTTCTCCGTCTGAGATGGCATCAACTTCACACTCTTGCCCAACAATATAAGAGTCGACAAGAACTGGGTGGTCTGGACTAGCCTTAACCGCTGTACGCATGTAAGAACGGAGGTCTTCTTCATTTTCAACGATTTCCATGGCACGTCCACCAAGTACATAAGATGGGCGAACGAGGACTGGGAAGCCAATCTTACGAGCTGCAAGGACTGCTTCTTCTTCATTGGTAGCTGTTTGTCCTGGTGGCTGTGGAATATCCAAGTCTTTAAGTGCTTGCTCAAAGAGGTCACGGTCTTCAGCTCGGTCTAGGTCAGCGACTTGCGTTCCCAAAATGGTCACACCTGCTTTGGCTAAAGGTTCAGCAAGGTTAATAGCTGTTTGACCACCAAACTGAACAATAACACCTTTTGGTTGTTCCAAATCGATAACATTCATAACATCTTCGAATGTCAATGGTTCAAAGTAAGCTTGTCAGACACAGAGAAGTCTGTAGAAACGGTCTCTGGATTTGAGTTCATGATGATGGCTTCATAGCCAGCAGCCTGGATAGCCTTAACAGAGTGAACAGTTGCGTAGTCAAACTCGACCCCTTGACCGATACGGATTGGACCTGAACCTAGGACAAGTACAGATTCCTTATCTGATTTGATAGACTCATTTTCCCATCCATAGGTTGAATAGAAATATGGTGTTTCAGAGTCAAACTCAGCCGCACAGGTATCAACCATCTTGTAGACTGGAACAATCTTGTTTTCCAAACGAAGTTGGCGCACTTGGTCAGCTGTCGTTTCCCATAGTTCAGCAATCTTACGGTCTGAGAAGCCATTTAGTTTGGCAGTTCTCAAAACTTCTAGTTCTTGTGGGTGAGCACCCAATTCTTGCTCAATTTCAAAGATATGCAAGAGTTTATCAAGATAGAAGATATCGATTTTTGTAAGCTCTGCAATTTCCTCTGGTGAGTAACCACGGCGAATGGCTTCTGATACGTAGAAGAGACGGTCATCTTGGGCTTTGACAACTTTTTCAATCAAGGCATCATCAGAAACTGCTGCAAGTTCAGGCATTTCATTGTGGTGAACCCCAATTTCAAGGGAGCGGCAGGCCTTAAGGAGAGATTCTTCGATGTTACGACCAATCGCCATAACTTCTCCAGTCGCCTTCATCTGGGTACCAAGACGGCGTTCCCCCTTTTCAAACTTGTCAAATGGGAAACGTGGAATCTTGGCAACCACATAGTCAAGGGCTGGTTCAAACATAGCATAGGTTGAACCTGTAACTGGGTTGATCACCTCATCCAAGGTCAAGCCAACTGCAATCTTGGCAGCCAATTTAGCAATCGGATATCCTGTTGCTTTAGAGGCAAGGGCTGACGAACGTGATACACGAGGGTTTACTTCGATAACATAATACTTAAAGCTGTGGGGATCAAGGGCTAGCTGTACATTACATCCACCTTCAATCTTGAGAGCGCGGATAATGCTTAAGCTAGCATCACGAAGCATTTGGTTTTCGTAGTCAGACATGGTTTGCGCAGGGGCAAATACGATAGAGTCCCCTGTGTGAATCCCAACTGGGTCAAAGTTTTCCATGTTACAAACAACTAGTGCATTGTCAGCCGAGTCACGCATGACTTCATATTCAATTTCCTTGAAGCCTGCGATTGAACGCTCAATCAAACATTGGGTAACAGGTGACAATTTCAACCCATTTTCAGCGATTTCACGCAATTCTTCTTCATTGGCACACATACCACCACCAGTACCACCTAGAGTAAATGCAGGACGGACAATTACTGGGTAACCAATTGTGGCCGCAAAGGCAACTGCTTCTTCAACAGTGTTAACAATTTCAGATTCTGGGATTGGTTGGTTGAGCTCTTCCATCAATTGTTTAAAGAGGTCACGATCCTCCGCTTGGTCAATGGCAGATAATTTAGTTCCCAGAAGTTCAACACCAAGCTCATCTAGGATACCATTTTTAGACAATTCCATGGCCATATTAAGACCAGTTTGCCCTCCAAGAGTTGGCAGCAAGGCATCAGGACGCTCCTTACGGAGAATGCGTGTCACAAACTCAAGTGTAATCGGTTCAATATAAACCTTATCAGCAATCTCCTTGTCCGTCATGATGGTTGCAGGGTTTGAGTTAACCAAGACAACCTCATAACCTTCCTCTTTCAAAGACAAGCAGGCCTGAGTCCCCGCATAGTCAAACTCAGCAGCCTGACCAATAATAATCGGACCAGAACCAATCACCATAATTTTTTGAATATCAGTACGTTTAGGCATTTATAAGATATTAAGGGCGTCAAGCGGACAAAGCTAAAATAGGAGTTATGACGAAGAACTGTCAGTTCTAGGAATAACTATCTTTTTAGCACCGTCCGTAGCCCGTATTCAGTTCAGCAAATACGGACCACCCTTCTCCTTTCTATTCGGCAACTCTCTGATTGCCATTAAATAAATTCTCCGACGAGCTTTTACTCGTTCTTAGTTTGATTGTTTAAAAGCTTCCATCATCTCGATAAACTCGTCGAAAAGGTAGCTTGCGTCGTGTGGACCAGGGGCTGCGTCTGGATGGTATTGAACAGAGAAAGCAGGTTGGTATCTGTGACGCACACCTTCAACTGACTTGTCATTGATTTCTTCGTGAGTAATGATCAAGTGCTCTGGCAAATCCTCACGACTAACTGCATATCCATGGTTTTGACTGGTAAAGTCTACACGACCTGTTGCAATTTCACGTACTGCATGGTTAAGCCACGGTGACCAAATTTCATCTTGTAGGTCTTAGCACCATTAGCCATGGCAAAGAGTTGATGCCCCATACAAATACCAAAGATTGGAATTTTCCCTTGCACACCGCGAATCATGTCGAGTGCTTGTGGAACGTCTTCTGGGTTACCTGGCCCATTTGACAACATAACTCCGTCAGGATTAAGATGAAGAATTTCTTCAGCAGTTGTCGAATAAGGAACAACCGTCACATTACAGTTGCGTTTAGAAAGTTCACGTAAGATTGAGTGCTTAAGACCAAAGTCCACTAGCACTACACTCAAACCAACTCCCGGAGCTGGATATGAAGTTTTAGTAGAAACCTGCTTGATATTATCTGTCGGCAAGACTGTCGCTTGGAGCTGATCCGTCACATGGTCCATACTGTCCCCAACATGGGTCAAGGTTGCACGCATAGTACCATGCTTACGGATAATCTTGGTAAGGGCACGCGTATCAATCCCTGAAATACCTGGAATTTTCTTGGCTTTCAAAAATTCATCCAGCGTCATTTGATTTCGCCAGTTGCTAGCTCTACGTGCTTCTTCGAAAACAACGACTCCCTTACAAGTTGGAATAATGGATTCGTAATCATCACGGTTAATTCCATAATTTCCTACCAAAGGATAAGTAAAGGTCAAGATTTGTCCATTATAAGACTGGTCTGTAATGGATTCTTGGTAGCCGGTCATACCTGTATTAAAGACGATTTCGCCTGTTACATCAATATCTGCTCCGAAGGCTTTGCCTTCAAAAACTGTGCCATCTTCTAGTACTAGAAGTCTTTTTGTCATATTTTCACCTCTCGTGGACGCTCACTGGCGTCTTTTAACGTCTTGTGTTTTAGTTGGCGTTTCTACTCGCCAGTACGGATTCTAAGATTGCCATTCGAACAAAGACTCCATTGATCATTTGTTGGACAATCCGTGATTTTGGTGCTTCAACCAAATGGTCTGCGATTTCCACATCACGATTGACTGGAGCTGGGTGCATGAGGATTGCTGTTTCTTTCAAACGGTCATAACGTTCTTGAGTCAAGCCATGTTGGGCATGGTAGTCTTCTTTTGAAAAGACAGCACCACTATCATGGCGTTCATGTTGCACACGGAGAAACATCATGACATCCACCTGATCAATGATTTCATCAATGGTTACAAACTGTCCATAGTCTGCAAACTCTTGACTTCTCCATTCCTCAGGTCCTGCAAAGTAAAGCTCAGCTCCCAAGCGTTTCAAATCTGCATATTGGATTTGGCAACGCGTGAATGGTCCAAGTCACCTGCAATCGCAACCTTAAGGCCCTCAAAGTGACCAAATTCCTCATAAATAGTCATCAAATCAAGCAAGCTCTGACTAGGATGTTGTCCCGAACCATCTCCACCATTGATGATGGAAGTCGTAATTGATGGACTCGCAATCAACTCTCTGTAATAGTCGACCTCTGGGTGGCGAATCACACAGACATCCACTCCTAGAGCAGATAGAGTCAAGATGGTATCATACAATGTCTCACCCTTATTGACCGAACTAGTCTTCACATCAAAGTCAAGTCGTTCCAGCCCCAGCTTAATCTCTGCCACTTCAAAGGACTTATGTGTCCGGGTAGAATCCTCAAAGAAGAGATTCGATACGATAGGTTTGTTCTCGTAGGGAAGTTGAGCTCCGTTTTTAAACTCGATCCCTCGTTTGATCAATTTCATCACTTGATCGACAGTGAGGTCTTCCATGGAAACCACATGGTTCAATGCTTGTTGATTTTCTGACATGGCTGCTCCTTCAGCTTTCTAAGCTTCTTCAGTAATCAGAACTCTGTCTTGGCCATCAAGTTCTGTCATCTCTACGATGATTTCTTCAGAACGACTGGTTGGAATATTTTTCCCAACGTAATCTGGACGGATAGGCAATTCTCTATGCCCACGGTCAACTAGCACCGCAAGACTCACGCGCGCAGGACGACCATGGCCGACAATATTATCAATAGCAGCACGGATAGTACGACCTGTATAGAGCACATCATCCACCAAGATAACCTCACGGCCTGTCACATCAACAGAAATCAAAGAAGTATCTTCTCCGCTTTTAACGTCATCACGGAAAGGTTTGGTGTCCAATTCCACAACAGGAACTGAAAGATTTTCTAATTGCTCCAAACGTTCTTGGATACGGTGGGCGATAAAGACACCACGAGTTTTAATACCAGCCAAGACGATTTTATTCAAATCTTTGTTGCGTTCGATAATCTCATAAGTAATACGCGTAATCGCTCGTTTGACGGTCAATTCGTCTACAACTTCTTTTGTCTTCATGACAAACCTCCAAAAAGAAAAGTCTCCTTAAACAAGGAGACTTGAAATGTATAGCTAAGCGAGCCCTACTACAAATAGTATAGACTTCACCCTTCTACTTTATCATAGCGCTCCTTGCCTGCCTCACGGGACAGGTTTAAAGGAATATTTAGTTACCAAATAATATAGCACAAAGCGAGCCTAAAATCAAGCAAAAACTTTTGATGATCCATCTTATAAATTGCTAAAGTCATATAACTGTGGGTACTGATCACACTCTGGATTTTTGGGATGACAGATAGCCCGTCCAAAGTAAATCATGGCTTGATGGGCTGCTAACCACTGCTCAGGCGGCAAGATATCCATGACACGCTTTTCCACCTCAAGTGGTGTCGCTGATTTTTTGACAATATCATGGTGTTTACAAATACGCTCCACATGAGTATCTACAGCAAAGGCTGGAATCCCAAATCCTACACTCATAACAACATTGGCTGTCTTGCGACCAACACCTGCCAAACCCTCTAATTCCTCACGTGTCTGAGGGACTTGACCATCAAAATCATCTAGTAACTGTTGAGCACATTTTTTTAGGAATTTAGCCTTATTCCGATACAGTCCCAGGCGAGAAATGTGTGAAGCAATCTCACTCTCTGTCGCTACAGACATGGCTTGTGGCGTTGGAAAGGCAGCAAAGAGACCTGGCGTGGCCTTATTTACCGCTGCATCCGTTGTCTGAGCTGACAACATGACCGCAACCAAGAGTTCAAAATGATTGGTAAAATCAAGACTGGGCTTGGCATCTGGAAAAAGGGTAATGATTTCTTCTAGCACCTTTCGTGCTCGTTTTTTTGACAAAACCATTATTCGTCTCCATCAAATAGTCCTTGTAAGCCAGCAAAAGGACTGTTTTCTTCTTTCTTAACTGCTTGTTGCGCTTGGTATTCTTCCTCAGTCATGATTTGCCAGTCATTTCCAGAAACAAATCCTTGACCAGCCTCTTCTTCAGCCGTCAAGACCTTGATAGGAATGTTTAGTAGGATATTGTCTGACACGCTCTCAGCAAGGTCAAGTTCTCCATTTTCGATAGGCAAGACCAAATCATCGTCTAAAACTTCTTGATCTAGCTGGTTGGTTGCTCCTTCCATGAAAACTTCCGTTACTGGATAAGATTCAACTAACTCAACTGGCTCCATACTGCGACTTGAAGCAAGAACAATGGTATAAGATAGTTGATAATCTAAGAAATACATACGGTCTTCGTACTGTACTTTCCCAACAGCAAGGATATCTTTTACATCTAAAATTTCTTGATTACGTGCACGCAGGTCAGCGGCTAGATCTAACGTTTGTTCAAAGTGCAAGCCTTCAGACTGCTTACGAATTTCTTGAATATTTAATTTCATACGTCCTCCATAAAGATTTACTCTCTTGATTATACCATGAAAAGGCTACAAATCAGCACACCAAACTCTGTAATTAAAATTCGATTTTTTACCATATTTACTATGACATTTTTGTTTTTTAGTGCTATACTATAGGCAAGAATACATCAGAGCAAGGAGGATGCTCACATGGAAGACAAAGAACTGATTACTAATGCTTACCAACTCCTATCCGAGTTAAATAAAAGTTTCCAAAGCTGCAAACAGGGTACGGCAGATGATATTCGACTGCAAGAGTCGCTAAATACTACTCTTCAAGAGCTCAAAAAAGCGGAAAAGTTGAACAACAGTATCTTAATCGACCTTGAAAAATTTTACCAACGTACCAGCCTTCTGATAGGCCTCGGTAACCTAAAACTGAACGATCAAGCTCGTACTGCTTGGCGAAACTATGACAAGTTCCATTACGAGCATGTCAAACACGTACTAACTCTTTATGGACCTGTTTTCGGCTTTTAGAGTTTAGAATTTTGTATTTACTATTGACAAAATTTCCTTAAAGGTATAGGATAGAGGTACTAATACTCGGAGGTAAGGGAGACATGAACAACTAAGTCTATCAAATAAAGAACCTTTATTTAGTAGATCTTGTTTTTGTCTCTTTTTGTGTACTCTTTTATGCTCTTTTTCTGGCATTTTATACTCAATGAAAATCAAAAACTAGAAAGCTAACCATCTGCTCCTCTTGAGTTGGATTCGGCAATCCTAAGCTAGTTTGACGAGCTTTTCAACGGGGATAATAGAGTTTTCGATAGTGACCTTGGCTCTACTAGGTAAAGTAGAGTTTTTTGTTATGCACAATCGACATTCTAGAAAGGGCAATCATATGATAAAAATTAATCACCTGACCATCACACAAAACAAAGATTTACGAGACCTTGTCTCAGACTTAAACATGATCATCCAAGACGGGGAAAAGCTAGCTATTATTGGCGAAGAAGGAAATGGCAAATCAACCTTGCTTAAAACTCTAATGGGGGAAGCTTTGCCTGATTTCACTATCAGGGGAGACATTCAATCTGATTATCAATCAATAGCCTACATTCCTCAAAAAGTCCCTGAGGAGCTGAAAAAGAAAACTTTACACGACTACTTCTTTTTAGATACTATTGATTTAGATTACAGTGTCCTCTATCGTTTGGCTGAGGAATTGCATTTTGATAGCAATCGATTTGCTAGCGACCAAAAGATTGGCAGTCTATCAGGAGGCGAAGCTTTGAAAATTCAGCTCATCCATGAGTTAGCCAAACCCTTTGAAATTCTATTTTTAGATGAACCTTCAAATGACCTAGATCTTGAGACGGTTGATTGGCTAAAAAATCAGATTCAAAAGATTAGACAAACTGTTATTTTCATTTCCCATGATGAAGAATTTCTTTCTCAAACGGCAGATACTATCGTCCACTTGCGACTGGTCAAGCACCGGAAAGAACCTGAAACGCTAGTAGAGCATTTAGACTATGATCGCTATAGTGAGCAGAGAAAGGCTCATTTTGCCAGACAAAGTCAGCAAGCTGCTAACGACCAAAGAGCCTATGATAAAACCATGGAAAAACATCGGCGAGTCAAGCAAAATGTAGAAACTGCACTTCGAGCTACCAAAGACAGTACTGCCGGTCGCCTATTGGCTAAAAAGATGAAAACTGTCCTCTCACAAGAAAAACGCTACGAAAGGGCAGCTCAGTCCATGACCCAAAAGCCACTTGAAGAAGAACAAATCCAACTTTTCTTTTCAGACATCCAACCATTACCAGCTTCTAAAACATTAATCCAACTGGAAAAGGAAAATTTGGCCATTGGCGACCGAGTTTTGGCTCAGGAGTTACAACTAACTGTCCGTGGCCAAGAAAAAATCGGTATCATAGGCCCAAATGGTGTTGGAAAATCAACTCTGTTAGCCAAGTTGCAACAACTGCTAAGTCAAAAAAGAGAGATTTCTCTTGGTGTTATGCCACAAGATTATCACAAGAAACTGCAATTGGATTTATCCCCAATAACCTATCTCAGCCAAACTGGAGAAAAAGAGGAACTACAGAAAATCCAATCCCACCTAGCCAGTCTCAATTTTAGTTATCCAGAGATGCAGCATCATATTCGCTCTTTATCTGGCGGGCAACAGGGTAAACTCCTGCTTTTGGATTTAGTCCTGCGCAAACCAAACTTTCTCCTCTTAGATGAGCCTACACGAAACTTTTCTCCCACTTCTCAACCCGAAATCAGAAAACTCTTTGCCACTTATCCAGGCGGTCTCGTCACTGTTTCGCATGACCGTCGTTTCTTAAAAGAGGTCTGTTCGACCATCTATCGCTTGACAGATCATGGTTTGGAGATAGTTAATTTAGAAGATTTATAAATTTTGAGCATAGCAAAAATCCAGAGACAACCTCTGGATTCTTTTTACATCTGTTTTAAACGTTCAATTCGCTCTGAGATAGGTGGGTGGGTATAAAACAGTTTTTGGAATCCTCCACCTTTCTTAGGATCATTGATATAAAGTGCGCTACTGGCATCATCGACATGGTGATGCATCGGCTCGCTATTGTCCAACTTACGTAGAGCATTGATCATTCCTTGAGGATTGCGCGTCAACTCGACACTGGAAGCATCAGCTAGGAATTCCCTCTGACGAGAAATAGCTAGTTGCACCAAGGTTGCAGCGAGAGGCGCCAGCACAATAGCTAGTAGAGAAACCACTAGCATAATAATTTCTAAGCCATTTCCATCTCGGTCATCATCACTTCGTCTGCGACCTGCCCCACCCCACCACATCATACGACCAGCCATACTAGAAAGCATGGTAATGGCACTGGCAAGGGCAACGGCAATAGTCGAAATACGAATATCGTAATTACGAATATGACTAACTTCATGGCCCATAACAGCTTCTATCTCCTCACGATTCATGATAGCTAGGAGACCTGACGTCGCAGCAACTGCTGCATTTTGAGGGTTAGAACCTGTCGCAAGGCATTTAAGGCTGGATCATCAATGATGAAAACACGGGGCATGGGAATCTGAGCCACCATAGCCATATCTTCCACTACATGGTAAAGGTCTGGTGCCATTTGCTCATCAACTTCACGCGCCCCATTCATAGACATGACAATCTCAGTCGATTGAAAAATCATGGACAAGGCATAGATAAAGCCGATAATCAGTGCAATAACCAAACCGCCGAGCCCAGATCTCATAAAGAGGTAACCAACCGCATAGCCAACAAGAGCTAAGAGTAGGAAAAATACCAGCAACAAAATCCAGGTTCTTCGTTTATTGCTTGCAATTTGATCAAACAACATCTTAGTCACCTAAACCGCTAAAATCAACTTTAGGAACTGCCTTTTCCTCTTCTGGTGTTTGAAGGAAATCTGCTGCTTTAAATCCAAACATTCCTGCAATGATATTGCTTGGGAAAGTTTCTAATTTTACATTGTAGTTGCTGACAACACTGTTGTAGAGTTGACGAGAGTAAGAAATTTTATTTTCTGTATTGGTCAACTCCTCTTGCAATTTAACAAAGTTGGCACTGGCTTTCAAATCTGGATAGCTTTCTGCAACTGCAAAAATACCTGAAACCTGACGAGTAAGGGCATCACTAGCTTTCATAGCTTCTGCTGGTGAAGTCGCTGCCGCTACTTGGTTACGCAGTTCTGCCACCTTTTCAAGGGTAGAACCTTCATATTTAGCATAACCTTTTACAGTTTCGATCAAGTTTGGCAAGAGGTCGTTTCGACGTTTCAACTGAACATCAATCTGGCTCCAAGCCTCCTTGGTTTGCATACGATTTTTAACCAAACCGTTATAGCTAACAATCACAAAAATAACAATCAGAGCTAAAACTCCAAGAATAATCCAAGTCATGATATAAGTCCTTTCTGCTTTTAGATTAATACCAGTATATCAAATTTTTAATGATTGTGGTAAAATAAGATGATACTAAAGAAGGAAATAACTATGAAACCAGAAACATTTTACAACTTGCTTGCCGAGCAAAATCTTCCACTTTCGGACCAGCAAAAAAAACAATTTGAACGTTATTTTGAGCTCTTAGTCGAGTGGAATGAAAAATTAATTTAACAGCCATTACAGACAAGGAAGAAGTTTATCTCAAACATTTTTATGATTCAATTGCACCCATTCTGCAAGGCTTGATTTCCAATGAAAATATCAAACTTCTTGATATTGGAGCTGGGGCAGGATTTCCTAGTCTGCCTATGAAAATCCTCTATCCTCAGCTAGATGTGACCATCATTGACTCGCTAAATAAGCGCATCAACTTCCTCCAACTGTTGGCTCAAGAGCTGGATTTGGACGGTGTTCATTTCTACCATGGCCGTGCAGAAGACTTTGCCCAAGACAAGAACTTCCGTGCTCAATATGATTTTGTAACAGCTCGTGCGGTTGCCCGCATGCAGGTCTTGTCTGAATTGACCATCCCTTACCTGCAAGTTGGTGGCAAACTATTGGCACTCAAGGCCAGTAATGCGCCTGAGGAGTTGCTAGAAGCTAAGAATGCCCTCAATCTCCTTTTTAGTAAGGTAGAAGACAATCTCAGCTACGCCCTACCAAATGGAGATCCGCGTTACATCACAGTGGTAGAAAAGAAAAAGGAAACTCCAAACAAATATCCACGTAAGGCTGGCATGCCCAATAAACGCCCGCTTTAATTTTTTTAGTAAAAAAATATTTACAAAGTTCGTAATTTCTGCTATACTATCACAAGCAAAGGTTTTTAATGTCATCCCGTGAGGTGACGAAGACGCAGAAATATTTGAAACTCTTTAAAGTCTAGATTTTAGAGAAGTCTTACTCTGAGGGCCTATTGCTGTAAAATAATGGGCTCTTTTTTGATGCCCAAAAGTGAGGTTTATATGAAACAAGAATCAACTGTTGATTTGTTACTAGACGTTGACCAACGTCCTTCAGCTGGAAAAGGAATTCTCCTTAGTTTCCAACACGTTTTCGCCATGTTCGGTGCGACCATCTTGGTACCATTGATTTTAGGAATGCCTGTATCTGTTGCCCTTTTTGCTTCAGGTGTTGGAACACTTATCTACATGATTTCAACTGGATTTAGAGTTCCAGTTTATCTAGGATCATCATTCGCCTTTATCACAGCTATGTCACTGGCTATGAAAGAAATGGGTGGGGATGTATCCGCTGCTCAAACAGGGGTTATCTTGACTGGTTTGGTCTACGTCCTTGTTGCTGCTGGTGTTCGTTTTGCAGGTACAAAATGGATTGATAAACTCTTGCCACCAATCATCATCGGACCTATGATTATCGTTATCGGTCTTGGACTTGCAGGTTCAGCTGTTACTAACGCTGGGCTTGTAGCGGACGGAAATTGGAAAAATGCTCTTGTAGCGGTTGTTACTTTCCTAATTGCTGCCTTTATCAATACAAAAGGAAAAGGCTTCCTACGAATCATTCCGTTCCTCTTTGCCATTATCGGTGGTTACCTCTTCGCTCTAGCTCTTGGGCTAGTTGACTTTACACCAGTTCTTAAAGCTGACTGGTTTGAAATTCCTGGTTTCTACTTGCCATTTAGCACTGGTGGTGCCTTTAAAGAGTACAACCTTTACTTTGGTCCAGAAACTATCGCCATCTTGCCAATCGCTATCGTAACAATTTCTGAACATATCGGAGACCATACTGTTTTGGGTCAAATCTGTGGCCGCCAATTCTTGAAAGAACCAGGTCTTCACCGTACACTTCTTGGTGACGGTATCGCAACTTCTGTTTCTGCCTTCCTTGGTGGACCAGCCAATACAACTTACGGAGAAAATACAGGAGTTATCGGTATGACTCGTATCGCTTCTGTCTCAGTTATCCGTAACGCTGCCTTTATCGCGATTGCCCTCAGCTTCCTTGGTAAATTCACTGCCTTGATTTCAACTATTCCAAACGCTGTACTTGGTGGTATGTCAATCCTACTCTATGGAGTTATCGCCAGCAACGGTTTGAAGGTCTTGATCAAAGAACGTGTTGATTTCGCTCAAATGCGTAACCTAATCATCGCAAGTGCTATGTTGGTCCTTGGACTTGGAGGAGCTATCCTTAAACTCGGTCCAGTTACCCTTTCAGGTACTGCCCTATCAGCCATGACAGGAATCATTTTGAACTTGATCTTGCCATACGAAAATAAAGGCTAATACTCTTCGAAAATCTCTTCAAACCACGTCAACGTCGCCTTGGATTATATATGTGACTGCCTTCGTCAGTCTTATCTACAACCTCAAGGCAGTGCTTTGAGCAACCTACAGCTAGCTTCCTAGTTTGCTCTTTGTTTTTCATTGAGTATAAGAGTCTAAACATATCAAAAAACGAGCATTTCCAATTACGGAAGTGCTCGTTTTTTGATATTTAGAAGTGAGTGTATGATTTCTACAGCGTTTTAATACTTTTCCCCTATTCTCATATATTGCCAGTCTGAAAAATCAACCTTAATGATTTCAGGGGCTTTTGTGATACCATTGTACATCACTATAAAATGCCCTTTATCATTGTAGAACTTGCCTAAAATTTCAGCGTCTTCTTCTTTTGCTTCTAGCTTGCTATCTTGCCTTGCTGTGCTTTCTGCTTGTACTGTTTTAGTATCTTCCTTGCTATCAACCCCAACAGTTACAAAACTAGTACCTAAATAGATAAATAGGTAGAACAAAGCCAAGCCAATCCCCACAAGTTTAAACAAATTCAAATCGCCATCATCTCTTTTCATGTTATCTTTTTATCTCTCTTTCTCTTTTGTGTTTCCTTTAAATCCCAGGGGGGAAATTTTACTCCCTTACACCCTACCATTTGGTAAATCCATTCCATGAAATTGGCTTCTTTTGTAAGATTGTTATCTCAGTCTTCATAGCCCTCTAAATAAGTGCCATTTGTGAGTAGCTCGATACGCTTGTTTTGGTATTGGGGATCTAAATAGAATAGGAGGCCTCTTCACTATACAAGTTAGAGAGGATCCGAACTCTTTTCCTATACTCTACTCGTTTTATTGGGCCACTTTTTGAGATAGTTCTAGTGTATATGTTTTATACAATTGATAGCAAGCTTGGTTCTCTCCTGTTTTAATCAAGGAAACACAAGGTAAGACAAGTTCTGACCAGATAGACTCTAGTATTTCCTCACGATTTGGATGTTCTTCTAACTTGGCAACAATTTGAGGAGCCATCTTATAGTAGGATTCAATTTCCTCCTGACCACCATCTTGCAAAGCTAGATAAGAATCCCTGAATTTTCTCAAAGTCATCAATTCATCGCAGTCATCTGCCAACCCCTTGTAAGTTACCGCTGCTTCTGTCAAATAACAACCTCTTTGTTCAATTTGATAATAAGCATCTGGTTCACCGAAAAATCCAGTTTTAGAGCGCACATATCTCTCTGCATCACTCCTACGTTGAAAAATAGCTACTTCTCTTCCCTTACGATATACAACAAATTCCATTTCTTTTTCCTTCCTATCTTACAATATTTAATAATTCCTCATAACTTGAAACCACATCATAGATGTGCTGATCATTAATCAATCCAGCTTGTGCCAACGCTTTAAAGTGAGCACGCGCACAGGCAATTTTTGCTTGCTCAGCTTGCTTTAATTGAAGACTAGACATAGAGCCTTTCGTTTCTGCAACAAAATAGATATGCTTGACACTACCTTCACGGAAGGCGATTGCCCAGTCAGGATTATAATTTCCAAGCGGAGTCGCAATACTGAACTTCCCTGGTAACTTCACATAAACACGAACATCCTCGTACTGTTCCAACGATTCTTTAAAGGTCTTCTCCGTATTTGAATCAACTTTTACAAAATTGTAAATCCCTTTTTTGGATTCAAGTAAGTGATCATCTGATCTGTTAGCAGTTTCAGGATTGTCATAAAACAAGTCCATATCATACTCTTCATTTAGCACATTATACTGAATATGCTTGATAATTTGACTTGCTTTTTGTTCATTAATTAGCTTCGAAACCTTAAGAATAAACTCTTCTGGATTCTGTTTAAACTTGTCAAATTGGTAGACATAGATTTTACTTAATATTTCCGCAACCAACCTACGTGTTAATCCTGTCTGCTCAGCAATCTCCCCTAGCAAATCATATTTGGTCATAATCTGCGAATCCATTAGATATTCTTGTTGGCGATCATTCTCAGCCACTGTCAGATGGAGACCTTCTTCCTTACTCATCTCAGTAGCGCTTGCTTGAGTTATATGAAAGCTTGGTTTACTAACGACTAATTTCTCATTAATGTAGTCAACCGAATGTTTTACCAACTCCGTATCATCAAATTCTACTTGATAGCTTGTCTTACGATTGATTTGCTTCCAGAGATTTAAAAATTCTTTTCGGGCAATATTTTCTTGATTAACCTCATTTGAGAATTGAATGACTGAATGATTGGCATTTTCAATTTCATACTGTCCAGCATGATAAACGCTCTCCAATATCTCCACCAACTTATCCTCATAGCCTGGTAGCGTTTCAGACAGTTGTAGCTGATGATTTTCTTTTTGCAGTAAAATATTCTGTAGTCAATTGCCCTTCACGGTCTATATAGCCTTGTCGAATTAAATCAAAATGAATCGAATCTGCTTGTTCCTTGGTAATTCGTATTGTTTGTCCTTCTTGATTGGTTAGAACTTTATTCGCAAAAAGAGTAGCGTCCACTTTTGCAGGACGATCTGCTAAGAGTTCTTTGATTTCTTCTTGTAGACTTCGAGCAAATTGATCATAACTTTCATTTTGCAATTACTGTCAGTTTATTGATTTCATGAACGTCACTTCCTAAGAGTTCAAAATCCTGACGAATTCCGTTTTGATCAACTGCCAAACGCATACCACGACCAATTTCTTGACGTTTACGAGTCTCTGCTGAAGATTGCTTCAGCGTACAGATTTGAAAGACATTAGGATTATCCCATCCCTCTTTTTAGAGCTGAGTGAGAAAAGAGGAATCGAACTAGCTCCTCAAAGCTCAACAAACGCTCCTTGTCCTTCATAATCAAGTCATAGGCATCAGTGTCATTTGAAAGATTGTTCTTCTTTTCACTGGCAGATTTATAGTCCACAAAAAAATGGTCTTATCTGACTTCTTCACTTTATCTACCGAAAAGTAACCAGCATGAACTGAATTTCCTTCAAGATTAGCCTCCAAATATCTACGATAAGGAGTTGGTTCCTGTGTTTGGATAAACTGATTTACTTGATTTCGGTATTCCTCTTCAAAAAAATCTGAGCGTATTCACCATTATAGGCATCATTATGTTCATCATATTGCTTATACTTGGCCACTTCATCGATGAAAAAAATAGGGATAATACTTTAATTCTTCGATTGTAAAGTTTACTTTCCTTTTTCGATATGACTTTTTTTATAGTCTCTCGATTTGAATTCTTCTAATGCTCGATTCATCCACTTCCCCAATCACTTCACCGACATTGAGTTCCTGAGTCACACCAACTTGAAGTTTGTTCTCTCTTGCATCAAAGTGACTAAGGGTCATTCCTTTATAAGCAGATAAACTCCCAGATTCAGCGTACAAATCAAAGGGTTCTTCTACCACCTTCAATTTCCTTTTTGACACCTGACTGCATTTTTTTACTTCAAACTCAATTTTTTTGCTTTAGGTGCTCCTGATTTTTTTGTGGAATGATTTCTTGTAGATATAGATAGCCTTGTGTCCCGGTCGTCCCAGTTTGCTCAATAGCCTTAACGGCAATCTTCTTCACCAATTTTTGATTGTAAGCATCCATGGCATCCAATCTATAAACCATATCATGCTTTTTCTTTATGGGTAGCCGAATAACGTAGCGTAAACAATGGCTTGAAATCTTTTTAGTCTTTCCTTGGTTTGCTTCCCTTCAACAGACTGAGGCTCATCGATAATCATAATCGGATTCATAGCTGCCAAGACATCAATCGGACGACGCCAACGGAAACTTTCCTGCTCAGAATGAATCCGTCGAGCATCTTTTCCTTTTGCATTAAAGGCTTGAGAGTTGATGACCATGATTTGAAGGTCTGACGAATTAGCAAAACTATCCAGATCACCTAAACGTGAAGAATCGTAGACAAAATAGCGTGGTTGTTTGCCATACTCCATCTGAAAGTGGCTTGACATAATTTGTAATGACTTGAGAACCCCTTCACGAATGGCTACACTTGGAACGACAATGATAAATTTAAGCCAGCCATAGCGTTTATTCAACTCCATAATTGTACGGATATAAGTGTAGGTTTTCCCTGTTCCCGTCTCCATCTCTATTGAAAAATTATAAGCTTCTCGTCCAGCAATCATATCAATCGAAAGGCTATCAGAAGGACGTAAACCATAACGAGTTTGCATGGCATGAACATTTTCTCGTATATTTGCTTGACTCAATTGAATCGGTGCATTTCGATAAGCATCTAAAACCAAATCTACCTCATCTGACTTGAGACGACCTGGATCCGCCATATACTGAACTCCAGTATGTTTGGCTTGCCCTTGAAATAAATCTGCAATGGCACTAACCGCATCCAACTGAAATTGTTGTTTTTTAAATTGTAGTTTCATAATTCTATATTCTTTTTATTAAATTCACATAAACTATTTCACATCTATAACTATATTGAATAGTTAGGCTATAAGATATTTCTTTTTTTAATTTCTTTTTATTTTTGATGATGTAATATCGTTAAAAATACTCTTTTTCCCACTTCATTGCATCACTAAGTACATGACAAATAGAAATAAGTTTCTGATTATCTTCTTGTATCTTTCCGTCTTCAACTTTCTTGAGAGTATCTTCAAGTTCTTGAATGAATTCTATGGCTAAACTGTACATTTCCTTATTAGATAAAAAATATAACTTAGTTATATTTTCATCAATTGCCTTATGTTGCTTTTTTAGATTAGAAACTGTATGATTTGCAAGTAAGTACTCCAAAGGTAGAATAAAAATCACTATACAATATCATCCTTTTTTCAAATAAATTTTGTTTTAAGTTATCTTTAAAAGCACGTCTAGCAACCCAGATTGCAATACTGATAGAAACAACAATCGCAATCGAATCTACTATAATCCCTCCGATACTTATCCAATTATCAGTTGTCAGCTGATAGAACATCTCCTACACCACCTTCACTTTTGTATGTGGTGACAATTCTTTGAAGATTTCACTTACGTTAATCTTGTCTGCTGAATTGGCAAATGAGCTATCACGAAAAACGGCACGGAGTGGTTGTGCTTGAGCGATGTGACGGATAACATCTTCTGATATTTCATCTTCAAAACAAGCCATGAGTGAACCTTGATCTACGTCATAGACTTCTGCGCCTGCTACTTTCTCCAAATCAATCGAAAGTGACAATTCCATGCCCCAGGTCAACATAACTTGGAAAAGTAAGTCAAGACCAGTACGTCCTTCCTTGATATTGGATACACTATCGAAGAGTTCTCCTTGGATAAATTGATCAGGAAGAGCTGAAACATCCTTAAAATTAGAAGAATCTAACTTATAAGCTTTAAATCCAAAATCCTGCTTGCCAACCAACTCTGGATGCTCCTCCTGAATCTTGGCAGCAGCACGACGAATCCTCTCACGAGAAATCTGGTCAATAGTTTCATAACCTGCTTCTTTAGCAGCAGACTTATCAGCTACTTCCTCATCCAAGGTACACAGGATAAACTTACGATTTCCACCATCTTCCGCATTGAGTTGCATGACTGCATCTGCCGTAGTACCAGAACCACCGAAAAAGTCTAAAATTAGCGAATTCTCTCTAGTAGAAATTTGCAACAAACGTTTAATCAATAGTGTTGGCTTCGAGTAATCAAATATTCCTTTGTTATCCAATAACTCATCTAATTGCTTTTTCGAAGAAGATGTATCCCCTGCAAATTTTCTACTAAAAATAGTAGTCGGAACCAAACCATCCTGAGTATCTGATAAAAACCTTTTTATCATTGGATAGCTGTCCCCATCTCCCCAGTATATTTCATTATTGGCTATTTTTTCCTTTATTGTTTGTTCACTAAACGCCCAGTACCTATCTTTAGGTCTTGATAAAACGACACCATTTGGCTTTGTTATTTTATAATCAGCATTGTACTGATTATGAGCTGTAATTGGATCTAATTTCCACGGACCTTTTGGATGGTTATCAGGATTCTTATATGCACTCTCTCCTTCACGAGGAAGCAATACTCTATCCCAATTTTCTTTGTGCTTAGCTATTGCGATTATATGTTCATGACTAGTTGAAAAATACTTTGCAGAATTTTTTCTAGTATGAACTTTTTCCCAAATTATATTTGCTAAAAAATTTCCTTCTCCAAATATCTCATCACAGATAGCTTTGAGGTTGGCTTGTTCATTATCATCGATAGAGATAAAGATAACACCTGAATCTTTGAGGAGATTACGCGCTAGGCGCAGGCGTGGATACATCATATTGAGCCAGTCCGAGTGGTAGCGAGCAGAAGTCTTTTCATTTTTTGTAAGCCCAACTACCTGGCGTCCTTCTTCATCCAAAAGTTCCATATCTTCCTTCAACTCTTCATCTGTTTTTTGGAACTTATCAGAATATACAAAGTCTTTCCCTGTATTATATGGTGGATCGATATAAATCATATCGATTTTTCCTAGATAGGATTCCTGTAAGATTTTCAAGACTTCTAAATTATCTCCAGTAATAAAGACATTTTCACTGTTTTCAAAGTCAACACTTTCATCAAGATCTGGTCTTAGGGTTTTGGTAGTTGGTCGCCCAGCTTCTACAATAGCTTCACGCTTTCCAACCCAAGTAAACTCATAGGATTCTCGACTATCCACAATTTCCTCTGATAAAAACTGTTTAAGTTTCTCAAAGTCAATCGCAGGACATAATCTGCCGTATTCATCCCTCTTTTCCGTCAGAACTTCAGGAAAAAGTTGACCAATTTTTGAAATATTATCTGTAAAAACATCTTTTGAAGTAAGAGTTAATTTCTCAAGTCCAGAGTTTTCACTTGTGTGCTGTGCTGTGCTGTGCTGTGCTGTGCTGTGCTGTGCTGTGCTGTGCTGTGCTGTGCTGTGCTGTGCTGTGCTGTGCTGTGCTGTGCTCATGGTAGTATCCTTTCTTAGCTTTGTCAAGCTTTTGTAATTTTAATTTTGTAAAAAATTAAGTTGGCTTATCCTATCGTTGTTATGCATAATTTTTAATACATTACAGCTTCATTTTATCAAAAATAGGAGTTGAAATCAAAAGACTTCTCTAATCTCAATTTCTGATTTTCCTTTGTCAAAATTTACAGTCAATTTTACTTCTTTAATGCTTCTATTTCTTTCAATGTAGCCTGATAGTCTCTTTTTATTTCCATTTGTTTTCTCATTGATTTTTCAGAATACATCTTTTTCTTTAGCTGTTGTGCCTTTTTCTCTAATTTATCTAATTGGTCACTGATACGACTATTCCCAAAATTATAGCCTACTTTATCGTAAGGTTCATACCCTAAAAAGGCTGATAACTCTGCTTGAAGAAGGTCATTCATAGCTGTTTTAAGAGAAGTACGGAAAAATTCATCAATATCTTGCTTTTGTGCTAGGAAGTTAAGTAATTCTGTGGTAAACTGTGTCATAGGAATAAATCTCCTTCTAGTAATGTTTCGCAACTCTACTATAACGGATTTATTCCTTTTTGTGTTTACACAACTTATTTTACACTACCTTATTCTATACTTATATAAATATTTTAAGAAAAAAAGGCTTAAACTTTTATAAAATTTCATTAATTGATTTAGATTTAAAGACTTTTACTAGTAAAAATAACCCTCTTTAAGAGCGGTTATCATCTACTTTCATTTTTTGTTTATTTCTCTAACAATAAATCTTTCAAAGAAATCAGAGTTACAGCAACTAATATCATTGCCATTCCAAGAAAATCAATAGGATAAAATTGTTCATTCATAATTAGGAAGGCAAATAAAACTGCCGAGATTGGCTCAATTGAAGCCAATAAACTTGACTTAACTGGTCCAATCAGACTGGCTCCTTTTAAGAAGGCTGTATAGGCAAAGACAGTCCCTATAAGGATAATGCCCGCAAATGCAAGAAGAAAATCAAGACTAGTTGGGATAGTAGCCTCTAGAACTCCTGTAAAAGGAAGGGCGACCAAACCAGCTATGACCATTCCCGCACCAATAACCAAAATACTCCCCCACTTCTTAATCAAGGCAATGGGTAAAATGATATAAAGTGCGTAAGTCAGAGCAGAAAAGAGACCCCAGAACAGGCCTGCAGGTGTCATAGATAACTGATCCAACTGTCCATGAGTTGCGATCAGGAAGGTTCCTCCGATGGCTAATATGATAGAAACAATCTCTCCCAGTGTCGGTGCCACCTTATCCTTGATACAGCTATAAATTAAAATCCCGACAGGGCAAACATACTGAAGCACAGTCGCAGTACCTGCATTGGTCTCCTGAATAGCAGTCAGATAGGCGAATTGATTGAGAAAAAGTCCAATCAGAGCAAAAATAAGAAGAGACAGCAGACTCTTTCTATCCTTTAAAAAGGCCAGCGTTTTATCCTTTCCAGTAGAATAAGCCAAGAGCATGAGAATTCCACCGGCGATTAAAAGACGCAAGTTGGTCAAGACCAGAGCCGAAATTCCGTGTGCCATCAGGTATTGGCCGCTCGTTCCTGACAAGCCCCAAGCAATACCAGCTACAACTGTTAATAAAGTCCCTTTTAAAATGTTTGACATGTCTCTCCTTACTCTTCTTTACGAATCAAGTCCATCACTTGATTGCGGTCTAATATCCACTGAGCCCTCTCATCCTTTTCATAGATACGATTCGATAGGAAAATAGCCGCTTCTTGCTTCTGACGATTCCCCATGATAAAGGTACCTGTATAGCCCGTATGGTCTAGCCAATCTCCTTCCAAATTCCATGCCAAAGAACGTTCCTTGTCATTCAAAGGAGAAAAATTTTGACTCAAATTTCTTGCAAAATCATCTGCTAAATAGTGTTCTAAAAAGATTTGTAAATCCTTTACTGTCGAAATAAACCAGCACTACCAGCGTGTCTGCCCAATAGGCGAGCCTTGGGATCATGTACCAGACCGGCCTCTAAACCTCTGACTGTTGGAACAGCAAACTCAACAGGTCCAAACTGGGTTTCCTTCATTCCCCAAGGTTTAAAAACTTGCTCCTGTAAAATCTCATCCAAGTCCTGATCAAAGATTCTTTCCAAAATAAAGCCTAAAAGCAAAAAATGAACATCTGAATAAAGAAAGGCTGGTTGACTTCGTCTATTTAGATGAAACATAGCTTCCTTTAATTCTGAGGCTGTTAAACGATCACGATTGGGAATAAAAGGATCAAGATCTGTAGCGTGGGTTAAGAGCTGGCGAATAGTGGTGTCTGGATAATCACTCTCAGCTAAAAAATCTGTTACAGGTCTATCAATATCTAATTGACCTTTTTCCCACAAAAAGGTACAAACTGTGCCTACCCCAACAACCTTGCTAACACTAGCTAAGTCATAAACTAGTCCTGCCTCAGTCTGCAAACCATGCTCTGGGTCACTCTGGCCAATATAGAACTCCGTCCATTGATTGTCCTTAAAATACGCAAAAGAGGCTCCGGGATAAATCCCTGCCTCGATTTGTTCTTCTATTTTTTTAATAATCTTGGTCCACTTCATACTTCTTCAAACCACAATTCAACATTATTTCTATCTTTACCAAGGAAGAATTTTTCAGACTTAGGAATAAAATATTCGGTAGATTCAAATTTCTTGCTAAGACTTACTATATCTAGTTCATTGACCAAGAACTTGAGCATAGACAAGTCCCAAGTAACCGTATTGTCCACAGTCAAATCCTGCCCCTGAGCTGGGATAAAATCAAGGGATGCCCCAACTTCAGATACTTCCAAGAAACTTTCAATATCAGTTGGGAAATGTAATTCCATAGAAATCTCAAATTTACTCAAAGAAATTGATTCCAAATCTGTTTGAAATTCAGGCTTTTCTTCTACTTCTACTAGACTTGCTCTATCATCTTCTGCGTGAATCAAAATTAAATCATCTTCTGGTGAGAAAATTTCAAAAGCATAGCCGTTTTGACCTTTATATAATCGATGAATCGAATCTGTTTTAGATAAGATAGCTTCGATTTCCAAGGGATTTTCCACCTTAACAATCAATCTAGCTAGTTTTTTTCTTCCCTCTACCTTACGAGTACGCATGCTTGGAGCTTCTTCTAAAACCAGCTTTTCAAGACCTGTTTTGTCCCCTAGTGACAGAAAGGCTGACTCTTCTAACAAGGCCTTCATGCCGAGGGTTTCAATATAAAATGTTTCATTTAATTTTCTATTATTAACTTTTAAAGTAGGAATAATCCGTACAATCTGATTTACATTCATAAATTCCTCCAACTCTTTTATTTTAAAGGATTTTAGAATTTTTTACAAGATATTATGCTCAAATTTACCGATTTTTCGTAAAATTTCACCTAAAAAACCGAGGATTTCCCCGGTTTCAATTTCTTATAGGTAAAGGAATTTGAAGATAGCTACTGCCGCAATTGCTGCTGCGATAGGTGCTACTACTGGTACCCAAGAATACCACCATTTTGAATCCCCTTTGTGCTCACCAAGAACTGATTTTGGAAGGAAAGCATGAAGGAGACGTGGTCCCAAGTCACGGGCTGGGTTCAAGGCAGGTCCTGTAGGTCCACCAAGTGATGTTACCAAGGCCATAACTAGGAATCCAAGTGCCAAGTGAGCTACTGAAAGTCCTGAAGCAGTATGAGGTGCTACTTGTGCTTTGATTGCTAAATCAGAGAAGTCAACATTTTGACCTGCTTGACTAGCCATTTGTTTCATGTATTGAAGCACTTCAGAACCAAAGAAGTTTTTAGTCAATCCAAGGGCTGCAAAGAAAAGAACAAATGAACCAACAAACTCGTTTACAAAACCATTAACAGTTGCTGCAAAACGTGATTCTTTTGTACCATTATCCAAACTTGAAATTGTTGAGAAAGTACCCAAGATATTGTTTGGATTTTCAGTTTTCAAGTAATATGGGCGGTGTGTTGCCACAACCAAGACTTGACCAAAGATAGCACCCAAACTTGTGCAAGGATATAAGGAGCTACTTGTGCCCAAGGGAAGAGACCGCTGATTGCAAGTCCAAGAGTGAAGGCTGGGTTGATATGGTTTCCAGATACGTTACCAAACATCAAGGCTGGGATCATAACCCCCATACCATAACCAACAGCGATAACGATCCAGCCACTTTGGTGACCTTTCGTACCTTTAAGTTCAACGTTAGCAACTGCACCATTACCAAGAATGATCAAAATAGCAGTTCCCAAAAATTCAGTGGCATATTTAATTACCCATGTGAAATCCATTTGATAGATTCTCCTTAAAATTTTTTAGACAATCCTTATTCTATCAATTTTTACATCTTTTAGCAACTACTTTCCCAAAAGATTATATAAGAAAGCGATTTTATTTCTTATATAAAACAAAAGGATTAAGAAAGTCATTTTCCTTAACCCTATAGTCCCTTAAGCCAGACGTTGTCCGAAATCTGCAATCATCTGCTTCATTTCTTGTCGACTCGGAGTTGTCAGCATATACAGGTAATCTCCTTGAAGTTCCGCAAAGGCCACTGGCATGATTTTTTAACCTTGAACTGATGGCTGTATTTGGCAAGCAAGTCCTCTTCAGAATAAACATAATGAGCATTTGCACGACGTGATGTAGCCAAACAATACTGAGGTTCAAAGTCTGACGCCGGGAACTCTTCTCCTGCGACAATAGCTGCGTAGCCACGATAAAGGTCCAAGGAATGAGCAAAGTTATAAACATCAATGGTGAAACCACCTGCAGGGCGGTTATTGTACTCGATGGCGATGTAATCATCCCCTTCACGGAAGAACTCAATATGGAAGAAACGTTCTTTCATCCCAAATTCCTTGACAATGGCCTCACCATACTTGCGCAGTTTAGAATCCATATCCTTGAGCACATAGTAGGAATTGTCCATCTTGTGCATCATGAGATCAAGCGGTGTATAAGCGTAGTCAAATGTCGTTGAAAAGACGATTTTTCCATCCTTGTCCACAAGACCATCAAAGGTACAAATTTCGCTAGAGGTGACAAATTTCTCAAAGAAATAAATAGTTGAATGGTCCCACTCAGCCTTGAAGTGATTGATATCGTCTTCTGTTTCAAGTTTAAAGGTTGCTGCTGCTCCCACTCCATTATCAGGTTTGGCAATCATTGGAAGGCCGATTTCTTTCACTGCTTTATCAACATCTGCTTCCGTCTTGATAACATCTCCAGAAACCACAGGGACACCTGCTTTTTTGAAAAGTTTCTTCATTTCAGACTTATATTTTGTCTTTTTGAGATCCTCTGGTTTGGCACCAAAAACATTAAATTGTTCTCTGAGTGCTGCGTCTAGCTCAAGCCAATATTCATTGTGGGACTCGATGCGGTCAATTGGGCCATGTTTATAAAAGAGAAAAGCAAATGCACGTTTGACTTCATCTATGTTCTCAAGATTATCAACACGGAAATATTCGGTCAAGCTATTGCGCAAGGGCTCATCCAATTGCTCGTAAGGTTCTTGACCAATTCCCAATACTGTGATGCCTTTATTAGCTAGTTCTATAGTAAACTGTTGAAAATTTTGCGGATAGTAGGGAGAAATAACAAGGTAATTCATAGGTAACTCCTTTTATAAATAGAGATTGCCAAGGAAATAAGGCATTTGTTTGCGCCACCATTCCCAGTCGTGGGCGACATCGTGTCCCCATTCAGCAAACCAGGCTGGAATTTGTTTCTGATCAAAGGCTTCTTTCAGCTTGTAGAAAGACGGTAGACCGTCTTGTTCCCAGGCACCAAGGCCCGTACAAAGAATAATCTCTGCCTGACGGTAACGTTCAATAAACCAGCCGTCGTTCTGATTCCAGATATAATCTACTGGCGAGTTTTGGTAAATAGCATCATCATTGTAATAATCGCCGACAAAGAAACGTGCATCGTAAACACCACTAAGAGCAATCACCTTGGTAAAGACATCTGGATGCTGGAGGAAGAAATTGACAGCATGGTAGGCGCCCATCGAGCAACCTGTCGTCATCATGCCATCAAACCAACCTGTTTTATGCTTGATAAAAGGAATAGCCTCCTCAATCACATAGCGTTCGTAGGCACGGTGCATCTCTGCTTGGTCGTGATCATTTTTCCAAGTGGCCAACCAGCTCTCACTGTCTACACTGGATAGGGTAAAGAACTGAACACGGCCTTCCTCGATAAAGGAAGCGCAGGCATCAATCATTCCAAAATCATAGTATTCATTGTGACTACCACCTGATGAAGCAAAGACCACAACTGGGATTCCAGCGTGTCCATAACGGTTGAGGTACATTTCACGGTTAAGATTACCACTCCAGTGGATAAGGTTTTCAATATGCATCGGCTTTCTCCTTTTCCAACTTACCATTTTTCTGCAAAAAATCTCAGACAATCTGGTAAATTTCCGACCAAGGAATTTCACTATGGATAGCACCAGACTGAACTTTCAAGACAAGATTATCCAGATGGACTCCCCCTGCTATCAAATCATGGTAATAGCGAAGCGACGAGTCGATATAGGCTTGTTTGATATTACCAGCCATCAAGGTCTTGTCTGTATCATCTGCTTCTTCTGTTCCTACATAGATGAAGATGCGCTGGTCAGGCGACAGTTTCTGGCGCTCGATATAACGATTAAATGCTTCTTGGTGGAGCCAGTTAGCAGATGAAAAGACGCCTAGACAACCAATTTGGTCTTGGTATTCCAAACCGATAAACTGGGTAATATTTCCTCCTAGTGAGGAACCAATCATAGCCGTATGCTGGCGGTCTGCTTTTGTACGGTAGGTCTCATCGATAAAAGGCTTGACCACCTCCATGACAAACTCGGCATACTCCACACCTTTTCCACCAAACTGCTGCCCCGGAATAGGAGATTCTTGGAACTTCCAAGCCGCATACTCATTCATCCGCCCCATGCCATCATTGTCAATAGCAACGACAATCATGCGACTGATATCGGGATTTCGCTTAATAGCTGGAATAATCTTCCATGAGTGACCAATAAAAGATTCCTTACTATAAAAGACATTTTGCCCGTCATGAAAGTAAACCACAGGATAATAACGATCCATGTCTTTCTCATAATCTTTAGGCAGAAGAACACGTACACGGCGTTCCTTACCTGTATAAGGAACCTTGAGTTTGTGTTCTTTCATTTTTAAATAAAAGTAGGATTGATTCATTGTCAGAAAACTCTCTATATTCAAAATTTTATCTCATTATATCATAAAAATAGAAAAAAAGTCAGTTTTGCTTCCATTTTTGGATTAAAAACTAACTTTTTCATTTATTTTTCTAAATTCTTTTGGATTTTCTGATTAGAGCAAATTGTCAATCAAGTCATCTACTTCATCTTTTTCAGCTTGAGGTGTAATCTCAGTAATCATAATCCCCGCCACTGCTCGCTCAACTAAGCCCTTAACATCCATCCGTTTTTCATACTGCTCTGCATTTTTAATCTTAGGATTTGTCTTAGGACGGTCAGGTGCAAAAATGGTACAGCAGTCTTCAAAAGGCTGGATAGAAATATCAAAGGTATCGATTGCCTGAGCGATGTCAATAATTTCCAACTTATCCATAGTAACCACAGGACGAATGATTGGAGTGCTGGTCACAGCGTTGATAGTCTGCATGCTTTCCAAGGTCTGGCTAGCTACTTGACCAAGACTTTCCCCATTGATGATAACTAAACCATTTCGTACCTCACGAATACGATCGGTAATCCGCATCATAAAGCGACGAGTTAGAGTCATCAAATAAGCTTCTGGCGCTTTAGTCTTGATTTCTTCTTGAATCTCAGTGAAAGGAACTTCGATAAACTGGATATTTCCGCCAAACTTGGTCAATTTACGAGTCAAGTCTTGGGCTTTTTTAAGGGCACCAGGACTCGTGTAAGGTGGGCTGGCAAAGTGAACCGCCTCAATATCTACCCCTCGTTTAAGAGCTAGATAACCCGCCACAGGTGAATCAATTCCTCCTGATAACATGAGCATGCCTTTACCAGAACTTCCCACAGGTAATCCTCCTGCTCCACGAAAGGTTTCATAGGAAATATAAGCCGCTTCCTCACGAATCTCAACCTGAAGATTAATATCTGGATTTTTCATCTGAGCTTGCACGTTTGGAATAGTCTTGAAAACGGCACTACCAAGAGTTTGATTGAGTTCACGACTGTCAAGTTCAAAGGTATGGTCGCTACGCTTACCAGTAATTTTAAAGGTCATTCCTTCCTTGTAGATTTCTTTCATAATCTCTTGGACAGCAGATTTAAGAACTTCCACAGACTTTTCGACTTTATAAACTGGAGAAAAGTTTTGAATTCCGAATACTTGTTTAAGGGATTCTGCTACTGCGGTGTAATCAGCTCCATTGAGGTAAGCGTGGGCACGGTCGCGATCTGCGGTTACCTTAACTTGGGGATAGATAGACAAAACGTCTGAAATATTATTACGAAGTTTACTGATGAAACGCATACGATTTTTGTGTTTGGTTGACAATTCTCCATAGCGAATCATAATTTCTGAATACTGCATAAATGCTCCTATCTTACTTTTCTAGTTTGATTGTAAATTAATTTTAGCTTGGTCAAAAACTGCTCGACCTGACTCATATCATTTTCAAGATCTAGACTTAGACGCACAGCTGACTGGGCCTTATCTTTATCCACCCCCATGGCAATCAAGGTGCCTGCAGGTTTCCCAGCCTTGGATGAACAAGCAGAGGTCGTTGAAATAAAAATATCATAGTCTTCAAAGGCGTGAACGATGACTTCTCCACGAACACCCTTGATTCCAAAAGTCAGGATATGAGGGGTAAATTCTTCCTCATCTGAAAAGACACAAATATCTGGATAGTCCAGAAGGGCTTGACGAATCACTGCCTTCATCTGCCCTGTCTTACTAGTAAAGATATCCAACTTTTCCATAGACAAACGGAGAGCCTTGGCTGTCGCTGCAATCCCTGCCACATTTTCAGTTGTTGAACGATAATCACGCTCCTGGCCACCACCTGTTAAAAGAGGCGTAATTTTCTTGCCAGACTTGATATAGACAAATCCAACACCTCGAACTCCGTGGAACTTGTGACTAGAGAAGGTCGCGAAATCCACTCGTTCTGTCAGATATTTTTCAGTCGAAATCTTGGCAAGCGCTTGAACCGCATCAACGTGGAAAGTAATAGTTGGCCTGTCTGCCAACAGTTCTGAAATAGCCTCAATAGGTTGGATAGAGCCGATTTCATTGTTAACTGCCATGATGGAAACGAGGGTTGTATCAGGTCGTATCAAACCTGCTAGCGCTTCAACATCCACAAATCCTTTCTCATCAACTGGAGCAAAATCCACTTCAAATCCTTGACTTTTCAGCCAAAGAGCTGACTCCTTGACTGCCGGATGTTCAATAGCTGATACGATGATGTGCTTGCCAAACTGAGACTTTTCAAAGGCCACACCCTTGATGACCCAGTTATCTCCTTCTGTTCCACCAGAGGTAAAGAAGATTTCATCCCTTTTCTTACCGATTAAATCTGCAATCTGTTGGCGAGAAGCATCTAAGATTCGTGTTGCCTGGTCTCCTAAACGATGGAGACTAGATGGATTTCCTAAAATTTTTGAAGCCACCTGCATATAGGTTTCAAGGGCTTCAGGATAGGGTTTGGTCGTCGCCGAATTATCAAAGTAAATCATGTTTTCTCACGCTTTCTAAAATCACTTCTTCTATTGTATCATGAAACGGGGCTTGCGACAAGAAAGGGCAATTCCTCTTTTTTTAAGATTTTTTTAAAGAAATGCGGTATAATAAATTTTAATAAAAGGAGAGAATGCATGTCTAATTATCGTAGAACTTCAAAACAAAAAACAGAACACATTAAAAAAGGCTTTACGGTCTTTCAAAAAACCGTTGCTACTATCGGTAGTATCCTTGGCTTGATTACCGCTAGTATCACTATCATGAACGCCTTAGATAATAACAAAAATACTAAAAAAGAGCCTACGACAAGCCAGACGACAACCATTGTCAAAGAAGTCCAAAAAGAATCCCCTCAGGAAAATACTAGTCCCAATAAGGAAAATAACACTTCTCAAGAAAAAACACAGCAAGAAGAAACGCCAAAATCTAGCGTCAAGGAAGAGAAAAAAGAAGAGCAGAAAACAGCAACTCAGGACTCTACTACACCTGCTCCAAACAAAGAAACAAGCGATAACGGAACACAATCAAATACGACGAATACCGAAAATAAAAATAACCAATAATGTACTGACCCAAAAAGTTAGACAAATAATTTAAGCAAAGGATTTAGTTCTATACTGCACGGAACTAAATCCTTTTCTACTATTTGTCAAGTCTGTCGAGGTATTTGATGAAAAATAGTTTGAGTTCCATATGTCAAACTAAAGAAATTGTCTTTTTTTTTAGCCAAGATTTAGTGTAAAAAGTGTACACAAAATCAACACCTTATCTAGTGATTTTTTTGATAAGGTGTTACAACAATATGGCATAAATAATTTTACCGATTTTGGGTAGAAGTATAATCGTTAAGTTTGTTATTAGTTATGAGGTAATACATTGTTCTGATGAGACTATGTATAGAGACAATCGTGTGTGGTTTGGTTGAAATCACTTGCGATTGTCTTTTCAGTTTCTCATATAAGTCTGCAATATGACAAGGATTGGTGTGGCTAGCTGAAGCTATGTTATGAATGCACTTAAAGAGAATATTTCTGGCATAGGGATTTCCACGTTTGATGATATGTTCCTTAGCTAGAAAGTCCCCAGATTCATAATATCTGAGGTCAATGCCGATAAAAGCATTGATTTGATTGACAGAGTGAAATCGACGAATGTCACCAAATTCTCCAATAATACTTGTCGCTGTGGTTTCAGCTATTCCAGGAATAGAGAGAAGAATCTCGTATTCTGGCAAAGGTTGAGCCAATGTTACCATCTCCTCTAAAACACCTTGTCTGTATTCAGAAATCCTAAGTAACTCCCCTGCATAATATTTGACCTCTTCGATCATTGGAGAGTTTTTTTGACCGTACAATAAGACTGATTAGCTAGTTTTGTAAGCTTATCTACTAAGTAAGTCGCACGTTTTTCAGAGATGCGTTTTGATGTAGACTGACGGATGACAGCTGTTAATGCAGGGTCATACAACTCCAGCACAAAACTATTACATGGAAAAGTCATAACCAAGTTCCAATATTGCTCCCCAGTGGGTGCCGACAAGATGTTTTCCAATTCAGGAAAAGTGAACTGTAAAACCTTGTGCAGACGGTTTTTAGCGCAGACAATATCCTCAGTAAGATTCTGATAGAAACAGCTGAGGTCGCGTAATTCTTGATAAAGCGCTTCTTGGACATAGCTTGGTTTACGATTGAGAATGAACTAAGACATAGCTAGTTTTTCAGCGTCAATCTTATCAGTTTTACGTACTCGTAAGCTATCTAGTTGTTTTTGGGATTCTAATGGATTGAGACCTGTATAAGCATAACTATTATCCTCAAAGAAGGCCTGAAGACGGCGAGAATAGACACCAGTCGCCTCGAAGACAATCTCTGGCTGGTGAACAGTCTTCAAGTCCTCAAGTAGTCGATTAAAACCGATAGCATCATTGGGTATGGTATAGCCATGTACTTTCTCTCCATTGATTAAGATGGCTACTTCTGAACTTGCTTTACTCACGTCAATCCCAAAAACTACTCACATGATATTACCTCTTTGTCTTGAAGGATTCCTTGCTTTAGCGATGCCATTTTCAATACTCGACGTTTTTGGTCCCACATACTTTGATAGCATTCTTCCTAAAACAGGTATCTTGTCAGTTTTAGTTGCGACGTCTAGCGCCAAAGGACTTATCGACTTAACAAGACACCTCTACTTTAACATAACGAAAAAGTAGTGAGCACTTTCTCCCGTCGGAGATTTCCTCACTACTAATCTTAGTATGTTTTAGTTTTACCTTAATTCATTTATTGTTGTAGTAATCAATGTAGTCCACAATAGCTTGTTCAAGGTCTTCTAAAGACCTAAAGTGCTTCTCATAACCATAAAACATTTCGGATTTCAAAATGCCAAAGAAGGACTCCATCATGCCATTGTCTGGGCTGTTTCCTTTGCGTGACATGGATGCTTGAATTCCCTTACTCTCTTGGAACCGATGATAAGAATCGTGTTGGTATTGCCAGACTTGATCGCTATGGAGAATCATATTCTCATAGTGTTTCTCTGTGAATGCCTGTTCCAACATCGTTTTTTTACTTGTTCTAAATTAGGCGAACAAGAAAGATTAAAAAGCAATATCCTCAATAGCGCAGAAAAAAACCGGAAAAGTCCGGTTTTAATCATTTATTTCCTAAACGTCAGGGTATAAAATTTCCCGTCCCAGAGGAATTTCAGCTCCTTCTCCTTAACCCCTTCCGGTATAGCGGCCTCAATTTCTCCCAAATCAACAGTAGCGTCCTTAAAATAGTCCTTGCTGAAGTGGTTCTTCTTATATTGCTGGTCCACATAGTCTGCCGTCTCGTCTGAAATCATAATCTTAGTCCCTGGCTTAGCTACCCGCAGCATTTCCCGCATGGCCTTGGCCTTATCGCTAAAGAAATTAATCCCACCGATATGATAGACGATGTCAAAACTATTATCTGCAAAGGGCAGGTCCTCCGCACAAGCATGAAAGAGCTGCAGATTTGTCTTCTTGGCGCAAGATTTCTGACATTTTTTCAGCATGCCTATGGAAATATCTGCCCCGATAAAGTCTAGGCTTTTCAGGTCAATATTCTCAGGAATGTAGCGCAAGTCATGGCCTGTTCCGATAGAGATATAAAGAACGGATAGATGATTCTTCCATTCTATTTCTGCCATCTGGTCCTTTCTCAGCTTGTCAATAGCTTTGCCATGAAGAAATGGCCCTATCCATTTCTCACCAAAATCATACCAGCGAGCCAAGCGATTGTACATGGTCATGTACTTGGCATTGTCCCCAGAGATATAGTCTGGATTCAGCGTCAGGTAGATGTCTCCATCTTTTTGAAGTTCATCCACTTTCAAGCCTTGCTTCAACTTCTCTTGTATCTTTTTTTCCACCATATTTCCTGTCCCCTTTTTCTATTTGCCAATGATTATAGGGGATTCTGAGACAAAAAACAAGAGTTTTTTCGCAAGTGGCTGTCCAGCATGAGTAACTGGAAGAAATTGTTCAGTAAGGTGCAAAAAATCTAGTCCAAAATAAGCAAGTCATAACCACCCGTTAGACGGGTGGTCATGATTGTTGCAATACTTTTCTTGGTTTGGTACCTTCAGCTGGACCAATGACACCTGCCATCTCAAGTTCTTCCATGAGACGAGTCGCACGATTAAATCCAACAGACAAACGACGCTGAATCATAGATGCGCTGGCTTTCTGGGTTTCGATTACCAAAGCCTTTGCTTCCTCGAAAAGCGGATCACCACCAGATTCGCCATCAGAAAATTCACCTTCATTTTCAGAAACTTCTCCCGGATCAAAACTCTCATCGTAGTCTGCATCCGCCTGAGCCTTAATATAGTTTACGATGCGTTCGACATCGTCATCCGAGATAAAGGAGCCTTGGAGACGAACAGGATGATTTTCATCGATTGGTTTAAAGAGCATGTCGCCTCGACCAAGCAGTTTTTCTGCTCCATTTTCATCCAAAATCGTACGAGAGTCTGTTCCTGATGAAACTGCGAAAGCGACACGAGATGGGACATTGGCCTTGATCAGACCAGAGATAACATCAACCGATGGACGCTGAGTTGCAAGGATCATGTGAATCCCTGCAGCACGTGCCTTCTGTCCCAAACGAATAATGGCATCTTCTACTTCCTTGCTGGCAACCATCATGAGATCAGCCAACTCATCTACAATCACGACAATGAGTGGTAGCGGAATCTGCTTGTACTCAGACTGGGCATTAAACTCTTCTACCTTGGCATTAAAGCCTGCAATATTCCGAACTCCCACCTTGGCAAAGAGTTCATAACGTTTTTCCATCTCATCCACAACCTTTTGCAGTGCCTTGCTGGCCTTACGTGGATTGGTCACAACTGGAATCAAGAGGTGAGGAATATCATTGTAAACAGACAACTCAACCATCTTGGGATCGACCATCATAAATTTGACTTGGTCCGGTCTCGCCTTCATAAGAATACTAGCGATAATGCCGTTAACTGCTACTGACTTACCTGAACCCGTTGAACCTGCGACTAGCAAGTGGGGCATTTTAGAAAGGTCAAAAGCTCTTGCGGTGCCATTGACAGCCTTACCTAGAGGAATTTCGAGGAGATTTTCTGCTTTCGTTTGAGATTGTTCCCATAGTTCACGGAAAGAAACGGTCGCAATCTCAGAGTTGGGAACCTCGATTCCGACTAGAGATTTCCCTGGGATAGGAGCTTCGATTCGAACATCCTTAGCCGCCAAGGCTAGAGCGAGGTCATCTGCGAGATTGGAAATGCGGTTGACCCGCACACCGACTGCTGGCTTGACTTCATACTTGGTCACTGATGGTCCAATTTCAGCCCGTTCAACTGTTACCTTGATACCAAAGCTAGCAAAGGTTTCTTCTAGAATTTTGATATTTTCTCGGACGATTTTCTTCTCTTTAGACTGGTCCTTGGGTTTATCTGGAGCAAAGAGTTGTAAACTTGGAAGTTTGTATTCAAGGGCTTCCTTGGCTGAAAAATCAACCTGTACATCTTCATCGTCAGAGCCATCTTCCTGTTCATGGAATTCAAGTTCAGGTTGAGGTAAGATGATTTCTGGTTCTACCCACTCTTCTTCCGGAACAGGTGGAAGATTCTGAACAGGTTCTTCTGTCAGAATTTCGCCCGTTTCCATATCAACAGGAGGCAAATCGAGTAAAGCTTTTTCAGCCTCCTCTTGTTCTAATCTAGCCTCTTCCTCAGCCTTTTGGCGAGCTTTTTCTTCTTGTTTGACAAAGCGTTCTTCTTTTCGACGCTCATGCCCTTCTCGCCATTTAGCAAAGCTTCTACTGAAAAATTCAGCAATATCGTAAACAGACCAAGGACTGACTAGGAGAGCGCCTGCTAAAATCAAGATAGAACCGATAAAGTAAGTACCGATATTTGAAAAGAGAAAGGCGATTGGCATATAAAGAGCGACACCAATCAAGCCCCCACCAGCAAAACTGGTCGTTCGAAAACCAGTCAAATCCGTCACGACCTGAGCCATGGTTCCTTTTAATACTGACTTGTCCAAACCATATTTCCAAACCAAATAGGCCTCAAAAATCAAGAGCAAGCCAGCAAATATGGTGAAAAATCCAGATAGGAGCCCTTCCTGTTTTCGTATCCACTTGAAAAAGAAGAGATAGATCAAAAGTCCAAATATTGCCAGATAAGCTAAGCTTCCTACCAGCAAGCGTATTAAATTGTAAAGGGTAATACCTGCAGCCCCCAATTTGAAGGCTGCGAAAATCAATAAAAGCGCGATTCCCAACGAAATCAACATTCGTTGAATCGCTTCTTTTCTTTCGAGTTCTGCTTTAGACGGTCTCCGTCTTATTTTACTTGTATTCTTGTTTGCCATTCTTCTATTATACCATATTTCACAAGCATTTCGGAAAGAGAAAAAGACTGCACCAAACGGTCCAATCTTTTCATTTATATCTAAGTTTTATGCTTGAGGTTTGCGTAGGTAACCATAGACCACACCACTTACGATTGCTCCTACCAAGACAGAAACGAGGTGAAGGAGAGCATTTGAAGTAAGGGCGATCACGAAGATTCCTCCGTGTGGCGCCATGAGTTTGATACCAGTAAGACCAACGAGGCCACCTGCTACTGCTGAACCAAGGACGAAGCTTGGGATCGCACGAGCTGGGTCAGCGGCACCAAATGGAATCGCTCCCTCAGTGATAAATGACAAGCCCATGATGATGTTTGTCAAACCAGAGTTACGTTCTTCTTTGGTAAATTTATCTTTGAAAAGAAGTGTTGCGACAAAGATGGCAAGTGGTGGCACCATTCCTCCAGCCATAACTGCTGCCATAGCTACAGAACCACCTGAAGAAACAGTTGCTGCAAGCGTACCTGTACCAAAGACATAAGCCGCTTTGTTGACTGGTCCACCCATATCGACAGCCATCATTCCTCCAAGGACGATACCAAGAAGGACAGCTGAACCTCCTCCAAGACCGCCTAGGAAGTCATTCATGGCAGTGTTGATTGCTGCCATTGGGATGTTAACAGCTAGCATAACAAATCCAGTCAAGATTGTTCCAAGAAGTGGCAAGATGAGAATAGATTTTGCACCTTCAAGTGAACGTGGCACTTTGACATATTTCTTGATAGCAAGAACCAAGGCACCTGCGATAAATCCACCCACAAGGGCACCTAGGAAACCAGATGATACTCCTGCAAGAGTTGAAGTTGCTTCACCACCTGCTGCATAAGGGATTTTACCAAAGGCAAAACCTTCTTTAGCAATGGCTCCAGCTACGAAACCGGCTACCAAACCTGGTTTTTCAGCGATTGAGTAGGCAACATATCCGGCAAAGACTGGAAGCATTATACCAAAGGCAGCTCCACCAATTTTCATGAACATAGAAGCTAGCTCATGGTAGGAACCAAGATTACCAAGATTTTCATTAGGAACACCCAAAGCACCGTCAATCAAGAAGGCAAGGGCAATCATGATACCACCACCGATAACGAATGGCAACATTTGGGATACACCACTCATCAAGTGTTTGTAGAAAGCTCCACCGATACTTTGTTTTTCGTTAGATGCTGTTGAAGCTTGTGCTCCGTTAGCAGCACGGTAGACTTCAGCATTTCCAGAAAGAGCCAAGTTAATCAACTCTTCTGTCTTACGGATACCGTCTGCAACTGGACGATTGACCAATGGTTTGCCATCAAAACGGTCCATCTCAACCGCTTTATCCGCAGCGATGATGACAGCTTTAGCCTTACGAATATCTTCTGCTGTCAATTTGTTGCCAACACCGCTAGCACCGTTAGTTTCAACCTTGATACCAACACCCATTTCAGCAGCCACTTTTTGAAGGGCTTCTTGGGCCATGTAAGTGTGGGCAATACCTGTCGTACAAGCTGTAACGGCAACGATAAAGTCACTAGAGTCATTGGTAGGTACTTGAACAGACTCCTCAGTTTTTTCTGAAGCTTGGTCAAAGAGCTCGATGACTTGATCAGCTGATGTTGCTTGACGAAGTTTGTCAGCAAAACCGTCTTTCATCAAGTATTGAGACAATTCTGCCAAGGCTGCCAAATGGGTATCATTGGCACCTTCTGGAGCCGCAATCATAAAGAAGAGGTCAGTAGCTTGTCCATCCAAGCTCTCATAATCAACACCCTTGTTTGACTTAGCAAAGAGAACAGTCGCTTCTTTGACAGCAGCATTTTTGCTGTGAGGCATTGCGATACCGTCTCCTAAACCAGTAGAAGTAAAAGCTTCACGCGCCAAAATGCCTTCTTTAAAAGTTTCAAAATCTGTCACATAACCGTGATCTGTCAAGCTTTTAATCATCTCTTCGATGACAGCAGTTTTTTCAGTTGCCTGCAAATCCAGCAACATAACATCTTTTCTCAATAGGTCTTGAATTTTCATCGTTTTTCTACCTCAACTTTTTCATATGTTTCTTTAATAAATTCCGCCGTCGCCAAGTCATCTGAGAAGGTAGTTGCGGTTCCGCAAGCCACTCCCCATTTGAATGCTTCTACCGCGTCTTTTGATTTGACAAATTCACCCGTGAATCCGGCAACCATAGAATCACCAGCTCCGACTGAATTTTTGACTGTTCCCTTGATAGGTTTAGCGAAGTAAGCTCCCTCAGATGTTACCAGAAGGGCACCATCACCAGCCATAGAGATAATGACGTTTTGAGCACCTTTAGCCAGTAACTCACGAGCGTATTTCTCAATTTGATCCAAACTTTCGAGTTTAACCCCAAAGATAGCTCCTAGTTCGTGATTGTTTGGTTTAACCAAAAGTGGCTGGTAATCCAAACTATCAATCAAGGTCTGTCCTTCAAAGTCACAAACTACTTGCGCACCAGTCTGGCGCGTCAAGGCAATCAAATCCTTGTAGATGACATTTCCTAGATTCTTAGCACTTGAACCAGCAAAGACAACCGTATCTTCTGCAGTCAAACTAGATAAAATAGCTTTCAACTCTTCTAGCTGAGCTGGTTCAACAGTTGGACCCGTTCCGTTGATTTCTGTTTCTTGTTCTGCTTTGATTTTAACATTGATACGAGTATCTTCTGCCACTTGGACAAAACGTGTCTCGATTTCTTCTTCAGCCAAAGTATCTGTGATAAATTTACCAGTAAAGCCACCGATAAATCCCGTCGCTGTATTTGGAATATCCAAGCGTTTCAAAACACGACTGACATTGATTCCTTTCCCACCAGCAAACTTATCATCACTTTCCATACGATTGATACTACCGACTTGGACTTGATCCAAGCGCACGATATAGTCAATGGATGGATTGAGTGTGACTGTATAAATCATACTTCTATTACCTCCGTTTTCTCCTTAATAGCCTTCAAGAGTTCATGCCCTTGACTTGTGATAACAATTGCTCGTTTGAGTGGTGCTACCTTGGCAAAGCAAGTTTGTCCAATTTTAGACGAATCCACCAAGACATAAGTCTGTTTGGCATTCTCTAAAATAGCACGCTTAACAGCTCCCTCCTCCATATCAGGAGTCGTATAATATCCATCGTCCACACCATTCATTCCGATAAAAGCACGGTCAAAGTGCAATTGGTTAATCTGGTTAAGAGCAACACCCCCGATGCTAGCATCTGTCGCCATTTTGACACTTCCTCCAACCATGACAGTTGGAATCTGCTTTTCAACCAACTGAGCAGCATGGTGAATGGAATTGGTCACAACTGTAACATTCTTATTGACCAATTCATGAATCAAAAAAGCAGTTGTTGTTCCAGAATCGATAAAGATGACATCTTTTTCTTTAATGAGAGAAGCCGCCTTCTGAGCAAGTAACTTCTTCTCTTGAATGTTTTTGACAGATTTTTCTTGAATGGTTTCTTCTTCCTGCAAGGAATGGGGCAATTCTGCTCCACCATGCACACGACGAAGCTTGTTTTCTGCTTCCAACTCATCCAAGTCTCTTCGAACCGTTGATTCTGATGTTTCTAGCAAAGTAACTAATTTCTCTAGAGAAACTACATGATGTTGATTTAACTCCTCTAAAATCAGCTGTTTTCGCTCTGTTTTTAACACTGAATCACCTCCTGTTATCGTTTACACTATTCATTCTATCACACTTCCTTTCAAAGTCAAGCATTTTTTATCAATTTCTTTCAAAAACTATCATTTTCCTTATTTCCAGAATTTTTATTGCAAGATAAGAGCCTTTATGGTAGACTATTTGAGTAAGTATTGGAAGATTACTCAAGAGGCTTAAGAGGCCGTGTTGGAAACGCGGTAGGCGTGTAACAGCGTGCGTGGGTTCGAATCCCATGTCTTCCGTAGAAAAGAAAAACTTATTCTAGGATGCAACAAAAATGTTGTATCCTTTTTTTAAAAATAGGGTCTGCTTTAGGGTCTGCTTGTGACTTCTTTGTTGTATCCTTTTTTCGCAAAAGAATACCAAGGAATACCAAAGAAAAAAATAAAAAACGTTGATTTAACAACGTTTTACCAAGGAATGCAAAAGAATGCAAAGGAATAATGGAGCCGGTGGGAGTCTTGGAAAGATTGTTAAATCAACTCATAGCGATTTTAGGGTCTGTTTTGAGTCATGTTTTCCCAAAAAATCGCGTAAATCACGGCTCAATCCTATATTAAAATCTACTTGCATTATACCACAAATTCCTATTTAGATTTCAAAAAATCTTCATCAAAAATATTAATTTTAACAAAACACCGTTTTTGACAATAATACCCTGCCATTCTCCTCTCTATTCTTCAAGAAAGCGTTTTTTTGAAGAATAGGATTTAGATTTTAGTTTCTAATTGCTCAAAATGCGTATTTTTGCAAAATAGAAATATAAGCTCTAATTTTGTTAACCTCAACAAAATTGGCAACCAAGCGCTTTATAAAGCTATTTGTTGATGTCAACAAGTCAATTTTTCAGGCAAATCATTTATTTTGCTACCGACATTAATGTCGGTTGGTTTGATGTTTTCTTGATTCAGACAAACAAAAAAACCGCAAGCCTGAGCCTGCGGTTGGTGTAATCTAATTTGAAAGTCCTTTCTGTTTTTATTTTTCTTCTTTTGGTTTATCAACTATAGTGATAAGTCCGTCTGGTTCGGTTTTGAAGGCTGGGTCTGTGTGAAGTTCACCGTTCGCCTTCAAATAGTACCAGCCATCGCCTGACTTAATGAACTGTTTAGATAGCATATAACCATCTTTTTCTTCCATAAAATACCAAGTTTCTCGGTATTTTACCCATCCAGTGGCCATACGGCCATCTGACTTGAAGAAATACCATCGATGGTTGAGGAACATCCAGCCTGTGACCATTGCCCCACGTTTATCAAGGTAGAACCAATCTTTGCCATCATTGAACCAACGGTTGATTAGGCAGTATCCACGTTCATCGAAGTAGAACCACTCATTGTTGATTTTCTTCCAGCTTTTTGTGGGATAAGAGCCATCCGACTCCTCCCACCACCAACCGGTTTCGTTTTGTTTCCAGCCAGCTTCGGTAGAGATACCACCTTCAATATCTTCCTTGAATTGCTCACGACTGATACCCCACTTAACCAGATAAGGGTATGGATCCACATGGTCAGAGTAGTTTCGAGGTTGATTGTATGTACAATACTGATGTGTCTTGATTCCTGCTAGACTGTCAGAGTCCAGTGTTTTCGGAATTCCTGCTTCATCGGCAAGGTTTCGCAAAAGCTCAACATAGAGCTTATAATCACGCATAAACTCTTCTTTTGTGCTATGACTTTCAATAAGCTCAACTTGGCCGTATCCTTCAACATTCCAGCCACCTCCTACGTCGTAGGCCCCCATATCTGTGTACCATGTTTGCATCACACGGCCGTTGCCTACAACATGCGAGAAAAATCCTGAATCAACAGGACGACGCATATGGTAGTCTGCTTCATTTTGAGCTGTTGAGTTTGGATTACCAGTTGAATGAGCATGAATCTGACGATAGGGTTGTTCTCCTACCTGTGGCAAATCAGTTCTTAGTCTACTTGTATCAATATCCATTATTGTTCTCCTTTCCATGCGTCATTCATCTGCTTAACTGCTGACTCGACGAATGTGTCTAAGTCTTTATCAGTCATGCTGATGTTGTATTTTGTAAGCTCTGCTCGGACTTTATCACGAGCCTGTTCCAGCTTCTCCTCGCCTTTATAGCCAGTTTCTGAAGCTACCTGCTCCACAGCATGAACTGCGTTCTTAGCTAAGATTTCAGCGATTTTTACCGCTTTTTCTCCACCTTTACGCAAAAGGTAGTCTTTCACTGCTTTTACGATACTGCCTGTGGCTACTGCTAAAAATCCTGTAGCAAAAGCGATAATAAATTCATTAAATTGTGTCATATGTTTTTCCTTTCTATTATGGCAACGTTGTAGGCCAAGGGTCGTCTGTCAAGTATGAAATGGTACTTACACGGATATCTCCAATATCTCTATCCGTTGGCACTGGATTTAGAAATTGGAATCTCAGATGGTTTGCGTCTTTATTTCCTCCTAAATACCACGTTCCATAAGTAATTCCACGGTCGTTATATATAGCACCAATTAATGATGATGAACTTCTAAATCCAACAGGAATTGCATTAAAGTTTGTTATCATGCAGTTTCTTTCTCTATCAGAAGCTTGTTCAAAATATCCTTGACCACCACGTCTAATTACTCCGAACCAACCCCATTGAAGACCTCCAAATTGATAGGTAACTAGATTGTTAACCCGTCTTATTTTTACGAACGAGTTCCCTAATTTCGAAATCGTGTTAAGCATTCTCCAACCTGTATCCCCTATCAACACCTTCCAGTCTGTGTTGCTATTTCCACTTTCTTTTATCCATTTAAGAGCTCCGTTAGTCGCATTGACATCGACATAGGTTGTACCGATTTCGGCGGTTATACGGCCTTCTGGTGAGCCTGTGCCACGGATTTCATGCCCCACATTCTCAGGTAGTGGTAGAGCGACATTATTACCCCCGACAATGCCGAGGGTATTTCCTGTCAAGACCAGCCTTGGTTCAGGCTTTTGGTTCAGCACCTTCACATCACGGCCAACCGCTTTAGCAAATTCCTCTAAATTGCTCATAGCAATCACGCTTTCGCAGCGTTATATGTTGCTACAAGGTCAAGATTGGCAAATTCATCAATGCGACGGCCGAGATCAGCCAATTTTTGCACGACTGCGCCTTCAGTATCGCCACTCATGCTAGCAATCATTGCAGCAATCTCTTTCAGTGTGTCGAGATTTTCAGGCACTCCATCGCCCAAAATATCAGCCTTCACTGCGGTTTTAGCCTGCTCGATAGCCTGCATTAAAGTAGCATTGTCAATCTTTGTATTGATCAACTGCATCATTACCTTGTTATCCGCTCCAACTGCAGAAGCGAATGCAATCAATTTACTTGTATCCATAATTTTTTACACCTTTCCTAAATTGTAGTACATGAGTAAGTCAGGGATTTCCTGACTTACCATGCCATCGCTACCTACAGTTCTCCCTGCAAGCTGCTTTTTTTAACTTCTTCAGCAATATCCAGCTCCTTAAGAGCATGAACTTCCTCCGTGATCAGGTTCTTATCCGATTTTTGTAATTTGGATTTGAGTCGAGTCATCACTTGGGAATGTATATCCACCCACAGCTACCTCGATTCGATATAAGCCAGCAGGTAAAATCATGCCCAAATTAAAAGGCAACTGCACCATTTGTCACGACTGCTGTCTTGCGTAATTGCTCCTGACCTTTCTCTAACGTTCTTGTTAATGTGATAGATGCCTCTTGTCCTTCAAGATGTGGAATCGGCTCATGATTTTCATCAAGTAAAGAGAAGGCAAATGTGGAAGCCACATCGCCTTGCTTGACTAGAAATCCACCGTCCACTTGTTCGAGATTGGTTGAATTAAGAACATAAGCCATTCTTTGCCTCGCTTTCCTCTATCAAAATATCGTCTCGAATTTGTAGACTCTCAAAATTATTGTATAAGTGACTAATGTAGCCATTACCGCCCAGGGCCTTGTAGCTTTTGTGCATATTTTCTACCACATAGAACTCGTCCTTTGTGGTAAATCCACGACGGATAGCTCTACGAATATCACGATCAAGACGCATCCTCATAGTTACCAGGTGCGCTTCATCGTGTAACTTCAGTTTCTCTTGTACTTCGTCAATTTTGAGATTGTTCTCATCGGCAGTAATCTGGACATCTTTGATTTGTTTCTTGACATCATTCAATTCCGAAATGATTTGGTCTGTCTGTTCCTTGGTTTTCTTCGGCATTTTATAGCCAAGCCAAGCCACTACGATTGGCGTAGCGACTGGCAAAACGTTCATAAAAAAATGCTCTGTTGATTGTAAGACGTCCATAAAACACCTCTACTGTTCATTTGATTCTTTTGGTGGTTTCGGTGCATTAAACTTCCAAGTTGCTAGAACGCCATTCTGGAAAGGTGCTCCTTCAAGTTGAGTAAGGGTTTCCCCTTGATAAGTAAATGACTGATTCGTTTGAATCAAGATGCGTTTACCTTCTCCGTTGATTTCAGCGTGACTTGGATCTTCAACCGCAAAGATTGCACCAGGCTCATAAACTTTACCGAATTCAGCAAGAGGGAATAACTCAACCATTTCTTTGTACGTCGTACCGTAAGAAACTTTCTCACCCATAATTGAATCTTGAGCCATTACTCGCACTACTTTATTAATGCGATTAGCAAGTACTTCAAGATCATTCTGTTTAGCTTCTGTTTGAGCTACTTTCTGCTCAGCCTGTTCCAATTTAGTTTGATTTTCTTGCAACTTCGCTTGTGTCTGAACGATAGCGCTTGCTGGGTCAAGTTCCGCCTTAATAACATCCAACACCGCTTGGATAAGCAACTCTTGACTTTCGTGAGTGCGGTCGCCCGACAATCCTGCTTGCTCATAGCTGAATCGTTGACCGTTTTCTTTCTTGATGATTACAATCGTCGAATTCTCTGGTTGACGATAAATAGGTGTTGCTGCTAGTTCATAATTTGTTGCCATTTGTTATTCTCCTTTAAAATTACTCTTGATGATCAGGATTACTGTTATCTCGCTCAGCTAAGATTTCATCTTCAATCTTGTATCGCATAGTACGCAACTCTTGTTCGTGGGTACGCATGACCTTACGATTTTTAGCGTATAAATCCGGATCATGCAGCGTTTCAGATGTCGTTGAAACAGCTTCATTGTCTGTGTTGACTACAGTAGTTTTGACCAATTTTTGTTGGTCTCCATCTTGTACAAAAAATTCAGCAATTAGCTGACGTGTCTTAGTGACTTTTAGCATTGTCATTTCCTCCTTTATGGTTTAATTATCTGTTAATAATTAGGGATTTTTTACGATTGTTAGATTTTGAAAGAGACATTGTCGAAATTAAGCCATGTAGAATCCACATTTTTCTTTACAACAATATTCCCATTCGAGTAAATCCCTAGAGTAGCTACTGAATAACTATTATTCAGTGCAGCAATAAATAGAGTTTGTGTTGGTCTAAATCCAACTGGCAAAGTACCGATAACTGTTTCGTTGTCAATTTTACCCTTGTTTGCTGAACCTCTCAGATAAACAACGCCATCAAAAGATTTTGAAAATTGGACATTGTTGTACTGTTGATGATGATTCCACCCGTTTGCAAGTACGAGGTTTTGCCATGGAGTCGGATTGCTTTCGGATTTTAGCAGAGCTACATAGTCAGAGTTGTTAGTCGACTCGGATTGTTGTACTATATAGCGCCATGGCCTCCAAATGTTATCAACTCCATTTTCTCTAACAGCCATATATCCTACAGACGTTGTGAAACGTTGAATGCATTCCTGAGAATTAGGGTTAGGTCTGAAGACCTCCAGCATCCCCCACGCTCCACCAAATGGGTTGTTTGGTGAAGTGCCATCCATCCACCAAATACCAGTATCTTTCATGAAATTAAAGTCTTGTTTGATTAACTTCCCAAAACCATTGCTATCTGTCAGCTGATATTGCTGGATAGGCTTATTTCTAGCATAGATATCACCCAAAACATCCAAAGAACCTGGTTTCCCAAATTCTGCAACCTTACCAATGCCAACACGACCATATTTGTCATAACTCATGACTACACTTTCGGTTGCGACTGTTACGGAAAATTCAACACTCGTAAATTTGTCCTCAAGTCGTCCGATTACAATAAATGATTTATTAGCTGGATAATTTCCAGACATATTAGTCGCTGAACGAACTAATGTATTGATGCTAGTATAAGTTCCTGTTGCACTACCATTATCTGTGACGAAGTTTGAATTCCCGAGTTGAGCAACCCTGAAACTTAAGTCCATCACATTTCGTTGCCTTCCAGATAGATTTATAGGAGCTATTTTAGCGTTTCTAACAACCTGAATAGTATTAGGCATCTCTCTTGTTCTAATGGCTGAGAAACTAAGAGAAGGGGCGAAATACTCGATGATATTGATGGTTATATCTTTCGTATCAGAGCGCCTGCCTCGACTGTCTGTAACATAAGCTCGAATGGTTGCTGAACCGTTGAAATTCATCATTCCCAAACGGCCCCCGTTTTCGGAAACACTATTTTTCTTATTTACAATTTCAGCACGATATCCAGTTATGGTAGAACCATATGCGCCAGATGGACTAGTAAAGTTGACCTGAATATCCGAAATAATTTGTAAGAAGTTGTTTCCATTCAAGAGTTGTCTTGCAGCTGTGTTCATATCTGTTAATGAAAGACCAGCAAATGTAGGTTTTATGCTGTCAGGTATTGCCATATACCATCCATTCGAGTAAATATCATTTCCAACTTGAGTATTTCCATTATAGGTCCGTAGACAAATATCCATTGTCCCTGAACTGGCTTTGGTGTTGTGTCGTGCAAGGTCAAGGCTGGGTACAAAGAAACACTTGTAGTGTGGTTCTTACCCAAGTCAATCCAATCGCTTCCAAATACTCTATACCACACTTGATGAGTGAAGGAACTCGATTTTCGGTCAATGGTAAGAGTATGAAGACTTCCTAACCTCCTGTCACCTGATAAGGCATTGTCATTTACCCAGCTAGATCGAGCAATAGGAGATAATGTAAAGGTTGAAGAAACGGTAATTGTTCCATGAATACCATTGTTTGGGTTAAATGTGCATGAGAAAGGAAAGGATTTACTACCGTCAGAATTATGACTAATAGAGCTTGAACCTCTAGCAAGCGTGTACTCCTCGCCTGAGGTTTCCCAACTAGGGCTACTACTGTGCACATTGCGACCATCTAAATTAAGAGAAAGGCTACTATCTCCTTGTTTGTTAAACGTGTAATAACCGCCAGTTCTACTAACAGTCAACCTCCAGTTGACTGTTGAGGAGTTAGCAGAGATGTCCTGACTCCCTTGGTCAATGTAAACATTTAAATACAGGCTATTATTTGAATTACTAAATTTCGCCAAAATTCTATCCTCCTACATATCGAATAACATTCACATCTTGATTTAAATAGTATTCCTCAGTTCTAAACCTTCCGATTTGAACCGATGCTGTAAAGATACCATTATCAATATTGATAACACCTTGAGAAATGTACATAACCTCTTTCCCAGCTGAAAACATTGATATGCGATCATGAGTCACCTTGATAGTCGAACTTGCATCATTCTTACCGATAATCAATCCCTCGTTTGAGGAACTCATGTAAGTATCGATGAATTTCTTCAACTCCTTCATTCCTCCAAACTCAGTCGTGAGAAGTTCGAGTCTGCGACCTGCCTCGACTAAATCAGCCTCAGATTTCTTCTGATTTTCAGTATTTGATTTTACAAAAGCGTTGTAAGCTTTCTCCAATTCTCCCAACGCTTCCATTGATGCTTTTGCTTTTAGCTCAGCTTCATGGATTTGTGTTTTTTCCGAAAGTGCATTAATTTGTTCTTGAGTCAATCCTTGGTCAGCTTTGGCATCTAACTGTTTTTGAGTCTCTGACCAATGAGGTTGCCAACTAGTCATTGGTACTGCTCCGGCTGTTAAAACGGCCCAATCAGCATTACCAATTCCTTCGAGTTCTACAGTGAAGAATGATACAACGTCTCCAGCGTTAAGGTTTTTCTTGGATGTAAAGTAGCGCTCCAAACATCCAACTCAAAGCTATATGCTAAATTTATCCACTGCCAGCTATCGCTAGAATTTTCACGAATCCCAAAGTTAAGTGTACTGTTATCACTCCTCCACCACCTAGAGCTTAAGGTGTACTGCTTACCAGCTTTTAAGGGCTCAGCTAAGATGAAATCTTGCCGGTGCTTATTTCTCCATCCAGTATTTGAATCTAGTAAGATATTACCTGATTGCTCTGTCGTCCCAAATAAAGCTGTCCACTTATATCTTGCGGGGTCTTGACTATCTGATTCGTTAAAATCCGTCAAAGTACCTAGATAGCGCTTATTCGTGCTATCAGAGGTGCTAAAACCATCACGACCATCAGCAGAGTTAGCCCATGCTCTGTGAAAATATGGAGTCCGACCATCAACACCAGCTTTCCCCGGTATGCCTCGAGGTCCATCATCGCCTTTAACTTTTGTCCAACGATAATCAGTAGGATTCATGCTATCAGTAGGATTAAAGTCCTGATACATACCTATGTAAGGCTTAATAAAAACAGTTTGGCTAAATCCTCCTCCAGTAGCATCATCAGCATAGGCAATGTGAGTATACTGTGTACGTCCATCGACACCTTTTAAACCAGGAATACCTCTATCTCCTTTTGGACCTTGCAGCCCTTGAAGTCCTGGTGCTCCCTGTTCCCCACGTTCACCTTGAGGGCCTTTAGGTCCAGGTTCTCCCTTGTCACCTTTTTGCCCGTTTTGACCATCTGAAACGTTCACAAATGAAATCTCATCGACAGCGACTTGATTATTATCTATATACGCTGAAACAGTGAGTGTTGATGTTCTATCAATAGTTGCCCCACGTACAAGATATTTCATACCAGTTGAAACGGTGCCGTCCAATGACCAGCGCCATGTGACACCAGTCACGATAGGTTTGCCACCTCTATAGAGAGTTGGCGTTACAACACTTTCACCACTACCATTCTTAAAAATAACCCCTTTATCAGTTGATAATTTGATGGTGTAAGGTTTTGAATTCTCAAAAAGTCGTTCAAATGCTGTTTTAATCCCAGATGATAACTTATTTTCTAAAGCTTTAAAGTTCGCAAAGGTCGTCTTATTACTAGATGGATTTGTGAAACTAATTTTTTGCTCTGAAATTCTCGCTTTTACAATTAAAGCAGGGTTGAAACCATCGTCGTAGATTTGGATTGTATCCCCGATTTCAGCATCCACAAAGCCGTCTACTTCATAAGTGATAGCAGGATAGCAGTGCTGTTTCAACTTCAAGTAAGCAAGTCTTCTCAATTCATTTGGCTCATCTGTGTCAAAGTGAAAATCTCGTCTCGTCCACTGGTCCTTAGCTGTTGCAGATGTAAAGGTCGAAGGATAGAGCTGCATTGAAAGAGGTGCATACAAAGCTTGCCCTCTCTGGTAAAACTCTACTTCTCCTCTTTCGTTCTTAATAGACCAATCTCCCATACCTTCGAGAGTCAGAACCTCTTTCTCAGGATCAGTTTCTTTCTCCTTCTTCTTAGGAGGTTTTATGATTCGTTTCTCAGTATTTGAAGGTCCGCCCTTCTTACTAGTTGTGATAGTCTGTTCAATAGAACCATCAGAACGTGTAGTTGTAGTTGTAGTAATTCGTGTCTTATCTGCTAATTTTGTGACTTTCGTATGGACAATAGTCTTGCTCTTTGTCCCATCCGAAGCTGTCCGAATGATCGTTTCAGTTGTCGAGCCATCCGAATTTTTGACTCTTCGGCTTGAAACGTGACGCTCTCCGCTGTCTTCAACTTCAACAGTCGGCATATTCCCTGTTGGACGGATAGTGTTGAAAATACCAGTCTTGTCAATCTCACGAGTGATAGAACCGATATTTTTACCATAGGTCAAGCTGATATCTGTCCTATCTCGCCCAACTCCTTGATGCTCACCATCGTTTTCGTGGTAGACATTAACAGTAAAGGACTTAATAGAACTATCTGCATGCAACTTCGTCTCAAATCAAGCTCTGCACCAAATTGCTTAGCTAGGTTAAGGAGTCTAGCCAGTTTAGTTTCCTGATTGGTCCATTCCAGTTTAAGTTGTTTCTCTGAAATTTCATTGATTCCAACAGAAAGCAGAGTATAGTTCAACAAATCCATCGCTTGGCAGTATTCTACAAAAGTCATTGTCTTTGTAGCTTTGTAAGGATTGGCATACTCATTGATTAACTCAAGGTTTAAATTGATACAATTAACCTCTATAGAATGCTCATTTTCAAGCACTTTGTGAACTGTGAAAAGATGAGTCCGCCCTCCATATTCAAACGAAACAAAAGCTTTCTCGTTAAGGTGATTATGGATTTTAGTAAGAGCTGAGTCTGTAGTCAAACTTTTCTTTGAGACTGTGAAGTCAAAAGTCGATGAACCAGTTTCGAGATTGCGAACCCATGCGTCATCGTAATAGTTCAATGCGCCTTGCTTATCATTATCGATAGATGCTACTTGGCGCAGGTTCATATCATGGATTGTTAAGAGCATTATCACAGCCACCTTTCTTCAAAATTTATAGACACCGTTGGTTTCTTTTGGACCCAACTTGATGTATAAATCTCTAGTTGGCTCTTGCCTGGAGGAAGTTTAAGCCATGAGGAGCCATGAACCCTATCTCCAAATTTGTTAATTCCGTCAACCATGATTGTGTCTTCCTCGTTATTGACGATGATTGTAGAACCGATGGGATAGCGATTTGGAATGTCTTTTGAGACAGAAACAAAATCTTTTCTATATAGGAATTCGTCAACATACATATGTGATACAAGAGGCCAATCTCTTAGTGAACCAAGTGTAATGTGGATTTTAGCCGATTTCTTATCTTTTAATTCAGGAATGACAAAATCATAGTACGAGCCATTGAAAAAGACCTGAACTTTATCATCATTCCGTTTCAACTCTGTCCAGCCTTTCTCGGCGCTAAAAGGATCTAGTTTACTAACTTGAACACCAGTACCGATAAAATACCACCATTTGATGTATTTATAACCACCTTTTCCATCTGTTGTAAAAAAACTATATTCACAATCAAGAGTCTGATAGCGTTTATACGTTTCTACTCCATAAAGAAAATTGCCATCCGTATCGGATACAGTAACCTTGATAAATCCATACTGGTTAGCAGTTGCCGCCATAAAGACCTGTCTCCAAAGCAAGAAGTCATTTAATGACCCAACTTCTCCAGAGCTATCGGCAGGAATAGTCCATGTCAAACTTTGTGCATTGTTTCGGTCTTTCTCAAAAGCTCCACGATCTGATAGTTCGATATGATTACGACCCCAAAGGCTAGTCTTACTCAGAGTGCCGACCAATCGCTCTCTGTTATCGTTTGTTACCGCAGCTTCCTTCGCTGCATCCTGAAACCCTTTTAGAATATTAGATCCTCGATAATCTAGTAGAACTTCAGATGCTTTTACGATTTCAGCATCAATTTCCTCACGATTACCCATTTCAAAGGCAGACTGCGCATTAACAATGCCAACATACCCATTTTCAGAGTTATTCTTGATGGTGATAATCGGATACGCATCAACGTTACCTTCGTTGTTCACCTCAAACACAAGCCTATCCGTCGCAGATATTGGCTCAGTAACAGACTTGTATGCAGAGCTATGCGCCACGCCATCTGGCACGATAAATTTCATAGAACCAGTTGATCGTCGACCGCTCGTTTCTTGCATCGAAATACTCTCAATCGGCATTGCTAGATAGTATTTGTCAGGCTCGTCTGAGAAGACGAGTTTTTTAGCGCTGCTAACATTAAAAATACCCGCAAGCTTGTGCTTGAGGGTATTCCTGTCTTTCGACCAGATGGAGAACTCCACTTCAATAAACTTCGCATCAATAGTCTGTTGCTGAACATTGACTCCAATAGTCGAAGTGTAGGAAGTTGCGATGGAGCGATTGTTCCCAATATTTCGACGAACATCATGAATTTCGATAAGTTCACTTAAATCCGTTTTATTAAAATTCATAGTGACTACGCTCATTCAATCACTCCTTTCATCAACAATTGTAATCTTTCGTTTTCATTCTGCTTTTTAGTAATAATATCCGTAACTTTTGAGCTATCCAGATAAGTGTTCGTGTCCTTGTTAAGGATAGCAGTAAGGATTTTTTCTAAACTTAACCTCAGAATCCTCATCTCAGACACGACTTATCTGTGTCTTGCCCATTTTGGACGCTAGTAGTCTGAATTGTGATATTACGTTGCGCTTCTTCCATTTCACGGAGGAATTTCGCATCACTAGGAATACCAACCCCTGTCGCGTATTTGGGAATACCCATCTCACGCATCAAACGTCTAGTCTTGTCTGCTCGCAAGACTTTCGAACCTTTAGGAAGAGGGAGTAAGACATCTCTACCTTCAGGAATGAAACTCCTACCATCTGGCAGGGTAACCATTTCTTTATAGTTACTGTTTCTTTGATCATTGACGATAGCAAGACCGCCCGGGTGATAGTTGGTCCCATGGGCGTGCTTGCTCGCAAAGATATTCGTAAAGAAATTACCAGTCACACTATCAATCCAGCTCTTAATACCTGAAAGAACACCAGAAGCATTATCTCGAGCGCTGATAGTAACAGTTTTGTCCTGAATACCATTCACTCCCGTTTTAACCTCGCTGACAGTTCCTTGAGTGTTATTTTGAGCCAAAATACTAACAGGATCGTACTGCTTAATCGCATTGATAGCACTGCTCGTCTCGTTTCGCACACCTCCTGTTTGGTCAGTTGCGAGCAAATCGATTGGAGTTTCTTGTTTAGGTGAGTTCACACTAGCTTGGGCGCTTGAAACTGCTGCACTAGTATTGTCAGTAGCATTTAACGATTTTGTCTCAGGGTTAGATAAATTCCAAGCCATGATTTTATCAATTGACAACTGTCCATTGTTCAGAACATTCGTAGGGTCTATCTTCAAATCTTTTGTAAACGGTGTGGTCGCATTCCATGTTGTCAGAGTATCAGTAGAACGAGCAACTGCCTTTCTTAGACTTTCATCAGTAGCGAGCAATTCCTTCTGTTTTGGTTTCAGAGACTCATAGTTAGACAGAGCTTTTGAAGCTTCATCTGCCTTGTTCATGATATCTGTATTTTTCAAAAGAAGTTCCTTAACTTCAGCTGGCATACTATTCCATGTTTTAAGATGAGTTTCACTATCAAAGATAGCTTGTAAACCAGCTTGGTTCTTGACAATTACTTGTTTCTCTTCGAGAGTCATGTCTTTCCATTTACCAGATTCGACAAGAGCCTCAGCAATAGTAGCACGAGCATTCGAGTTGATTTCCGCAGTCTTAGCAATAAACTGCAATTGCTCCCAACCTTCCGCAGATTTGGCAGCCTCTCCGATAACTTCCTTAACATTAGACTTGACTTGGAAATTTCCGTTCTTATCAATGTTACCAACAAGCAATGACCAGGCATCGTTAGCCTCTTTCACTTCCTTGCTCATCTCGCTAGTATATTTAGCAAGGATGCTATGCGAATTACCTACCTTTTGAGAAGCTACAGCAGCTTTCTTTCCGATTTCTTCGTAGGACAGACCATATTCTTCTAGAACCTTCTTGGCTTCTTCCCAATAGTTCCAACTTTGACCAGTTCGAGCTTTTATCTTAGCATCGAGATTTTGCATGACCTGGTAATACTTACTTCCCAAAGCTTCCATAGTTTGAGTATGGTTCGCTTCTAGGGTCTGCATTTTCTTATTGTAAGTTTCCTGATCAATAGCCTTACCATCTAGCAACTCTTTCAACTCACTCTTTGAATTCTCGTAGAGTTTCTTTTCCTCATCAAGCGCTTGTTTCAAAACATCTTTAGTATGCTTCAATTGCGTTTCATTCAGACTTCTGACATCACCATTCAAAGCTTGTAAAGCAGCCTTCTGTTGCTCTGCTGACAAGTCCATCATTGAGAGTTTGGCCTTAATCATCTCATTCTGGTTGTTCAGGATGATTTCTTTCTCCTCTTGCGAGAATCTGCTCGCATCGCCATTATGACGCTGATAAATCTCATTGATTTGATTCATCATCGCTTCAGTGTTGCTAACCACCTGAGCATTCTTCTCTTTTGCTCTTGCGACATCTTCTTCAGAAAGGCCCCATTTTGTAGCCAATTCCTGCATTCTCTGATTCGCTTTTTCAGCCCCAGATACAATCTCATCATAAAGTTTTTTAAAGGCTCCGGAGACTTTCTCAGCGTTTCCTGCTGTACTTCCGAAGTTTGCAACAGCCGTACTAGTTTCGTCAACAGTCTTTTGAAAGTTTCGCAATTCTTCACGCTGAACATCATCTAATGTAGAGCCAAATTCCTCCGCTTTGATACGAGCCTTATCTTTCTCGTTAGCTAGATAGGCTAGACCACCAGCCAGCAGAACCGTACCTCCGACTAAAAGCCCAACAGGACTCGTCAATCCAGCTAAAGCTGTCTTGAGTAATCCAGTTTTTCCAGCAGTCTCAGCTACCTGAGTTCCTAGCTCAGCCGCTTCTGTACCTGCTTTTCCAAGACTTAACCCCTTAGAAAACAGATCCGCAACCTTACTACCGCCTTTTAAGAGATAACCTAATCCCGTTGATGCATTCCCCAACATATTCAGCAATGGATACCCCAAAGCTAAGAAACCACCAAAACCAAGTACTAACTTCTGTGTACTTTCGGGTGCCTTATCTAACCACTCAATAAACTCATTTGCCTTTTCAAGGAGAGGCGTGAGTAGAGGCAAGAGTTTCTGACCGATGTTGATTTGAAGTACTTCCAAACTTGACTTGAATCGCTCTACTCCATTTTTAGATGATTTAGACAGCTCATCCGCCAATTTCTTAGTATACCCGCGAGCATTTTCAGTTTCTTTAGTAAGATTACGTAGCGCGTCTCCTCCTTGGTTTATAAGGGCATTCATCCCAGTTTGAGCTTCAACACCAAAGGCACGAGCGATAGCAGACGATTTCTCAGCATCTGTCCACCCTTTTGTTGATTCCTTGATGCGATCAATGATGTCAGGTAGTTTTAAAGCGCCAGATTGGAACTCTTCAACACTAAAACCAAGCTCTTTCATTGCTGCAGCATTGGATTTAGAAGGCTTGAGCAATTTAGAAAGCGCACCACGTAAAGCTGTACCAGCCTTTCCCCAGCGATACCATTATCAGAAAGAAGACCGATAGCTGCAGACGTTTCCTCGATAGACATGCCCAAAGAGTGAGCTACAGGACCTATATACTCCATAGCTAGCCCCATATCTGAAAAGCCAGCCGATGTCTTATTGGCCACATAAGTCAAGCTATCTGTAACACGGTTCGTGTCCTTAGCCTCTAGGCCAAACTGACGCAAGATGTTAGTCGAAGCATTCATTACCACGTTAAAATCATCACCCGATGCCTTAGCAGCATCTAAGATAGCAGGCATCGCAGCAATAGTCTGATTAGCATCAAACCCTTTTTTGATAATTTCTTGCATCCCCTCATTGATTGAGGATGTTGAGATACCATACTGCTTCGCCCAACCTTTCGAACTCTCACCCAATTTTTGTGTGGTACTATTCAATTCATCCGCAGTTGGAATCGTATCTGCTAGGAGCGACTTGGTCGTATTCATTTGACTTTCAAAGTCTATAGCTTTCTTAGTTGACAAAGCAAAGCCAGCAGTAAGAACTGTAGATACAGGCTTCATAGCATCGCCCATCGCACGGAGTTTTTCACCACCCCGATTAAAGGTATCTCCTAGCTTGTCCATCTTCCCAGCCCAGCTATTTTCGCGACCAACATCTTTCAAAGCTTTTTCAACTCCGCGTAGCTGATTTTCCATTGCTGCCAACTTAGCATTCTCACGCTGAATATCAGCAGCAGCTTTATCAAAGTTAGCTGTTCCAGGGTCGAGTTTATCAAAACTTTTCTTCATCTCATCCAAAACTTTACGCTGTGAATCAATAGCTTGCCCTAAAGTCTTGTATTTAGCTTGAAGTAACCCAGCATTTTTTTCATTTCCTTTTAAAGTACTATCCAAAGAACGGACATTGTTTTGAAAGTACTTTACAGCGTTTTTTGCACCATTTAGAGTAGGGTTGAACTTTGACACGTCCAGCCCTAGTTCGATATACATTGCTCCTAACGGCGTACCGCTTGCCATTTGTTCTCCTTCCTAACCTCTCAGGTAAAAGAAAAAAGCCCTTGCGGACTTTTCTTATTTTTATTTCTTATAATCATTAAAAGCCATAGACATCATTGCCCATATAAAAACACCTAGGAGACCATATCCATATAAAGGCAAAGAAGCGATGATGAATGGCGACAATAATAACTGCCCAATCGTATTCCCAAAGTTCGTACAAACACAGTAAATACCAAAACAGATGTATATTACAAAAGTCAATGTCCAAAATAAACACCGTCTGCGATTTTGTTCTACCATCTTCATCCTACTCACCTCCTTACCCTTATTATATGCCTATTAAAGTGTTTTGTAAAGCCTTTTCATCAGATGAGCTGGAGAAAGTCAGCAAGATCCATGACTTCCTCAGTTTTAACAGATTCGGTTTCACCAAGAACGCCCATCAGGTCCTCCCAACTAGTATCCATAACATCTCGGATACTCATACCATATGAACCTTCAGTAGCTTGCTTGACAAAACCATAAAACCTTTTCAGCGCTTCACTTGGCTTTATTTTTTCTCCTTTGGGTCAACATCACCCACCAGATGAGAGTAGATGTCTGCAAATACCGCAAAAATATCTGCCATGTCCGTGAATTTCAAAAGCTCTTCCACTTCCAAATCTTCAAACAGTGAGGCGATGAATTCCAATTGTTTGTCTAATTTCTCTACCTCTGACACATCAGATGATAGTGCTTCATTGAGAATCAAGTAGTCACGATAGTCCTTAGTGGTAATTTCTTTACTAGTTTTTTGAACGTCTTGACCCTTTTCATTTTTAATTAAAAATTTAACCTTAGCCATTTACTTTCCTTTCTAGAAAAGATAAAAAGAGAGCTTGCGCCCTCTTCCTACCCTGCAGCAACCATTTTAAGCTGACCTTTGAATTTTTTGAGCTTGGTTTCGTCCTTACCAATGTATTTCACATAGTAAAGACCTTCTGTTACAGCGTCATCGCTTGCGATAGCAGAAAAACTCAAGCTATCATCTGGCAGTTCTTCTTGCTTATCTTTAAGTGTTTCAAGCTCTTCAGCATCCATTGAGAACTGACCTTTAAAGAACCCGACCTGCGCCTGAGTTCCATTTGCTGTCTTAGATTCAAGCATGACTGAGCAGAATGGCGCAGTGCTATCAGCACCAATACCAATGATTTCATCTTTGACTTGGTGTCCAAGGATTTTAGCCAATACTGTTGAAGGAATATCCACTGCCGTCATTTCCATCTTCACATCGCCTACACCACGATTAGATACGTGATAAGCAACGTCACTACCGTATGTTTTTACCGGATCACTTGCAAGACCAGAAATTTTAGCAGTACGAGTCGCACCTTCCCCCGTCTTACCTTCAATTACGAAAAGGTTTTGTCCGAGCGTTGGAGTAGCATTCCCATCCAACACACGAATTGTCATACGTTTAAAACCAACTAATGCCATTTATAGCACCTCTTTCTTTAATTTAGTATTCTTCGTATATAGCGCTCTGACCTTTGTAGGTTCGAGCATCTACATATCGTTTGATATCAGAAATCCATTGTTCCAGACCACCTTCGGTCTGATAAAACCCCTGATTTTCCATTATTTTTTCAATTCTTCCTTGGAGTTCTTTACACTCCAATCGATTAGTAGACTCTACATTGATTTGATAGAGAAAAGTCTTTGCCAGGCTAGTATTACTACCGTGAACGGTCTGCATTGAAGGTCCGACAGGAATAATGACAATACTCGTCTCGTCATCTCCCAAGGTCTCAGGACGTTCAAATGACTTGATACTAATACCAGATAAAGACTCATCCTCCTCCAAAGCGTTGGAGAGTTCCGTTAATTTGTCCTTAATCATTACAAAAACTCCTGTTTTAACTTCATGCCGACTTTAGATTTGAAAACTGGTTTGCTACCCTCAAAAAAGCGGCGCATAATACCGAAACCACGAGGATGTCCATTCTTTGCGTATCCAAATTCGTTCAAGTGAATAAGAGTCCAACGAGGACTTTTAAATCCTAATTTAACCATTGGAACACCGCTGGATGTACCAGTCACATTCCCATGGACGACAGCTCCGACCGTCTTACCAGTGTCAGCGTACACTGCCATAGCCCGTTTGAAAGTCGGCTCAAACTCCTCAACTGTCCCCTTCAAGACTCTGTTGACTTTTCTACGAACTACTGGCTCTCCTAGTCGAGCCTCAATATTCCTCAAAACATCATCGAATCCTTTTAGATTTGCTCCACTAGACATCACGGCCACCTCCGATAATGACAATCAAAAAATCCCGATTATCATAATCAGGACGCACATCGATAACCTGCCATTTCTTACCAACTAAACGGATATCACCCACTTCGACAAAATGCCGACTTTCAGGCTGATAATCTGTTAGAGGATCACGGATTTTCAATGTCATCTTAGCTTTCATTGCTTTTCCAGTCGCAATCTCAATATCTTTGAAACTAGGTGAGTAAACTTGACCCATCGTATAAAAAGCCTTCTTGTAACTCATATCACGGCCATCAACCCCCTCTTTAACTTTAGAAGTATAGAAAGTCATGGGAGTTCTCAGGTCTCCATTTTGAGACTCAGGCTTTTTGTAACGATAACTGGGGCGATTAGTATGATGGGACATCAGGAATTGTTACTTCTGGTTGTTTTTCTGACCACTCAACAAAGTCAGGTAATGCTTCATTGATTTCATCAAAACGTTCTTTTGTCTCTTCAAATTCAGACCCAACTGAGCGATATTGACCTTCTTTAAGGTCGTAAAATCCTTTCAAAACCTTAATCATCTATTTCCTCCAATTTATAATTTTCAAGAGATAACGCCATCAAATCTCCTTGAAAGTTTTGATAAAAAAATTCAACTTGATCATTGTAGGCATATCGTGCACGCTCTAAAATAAGTTCTCTCACCCGTGGATTGTGGTTTGTAGTACCCACGGTTTGAAAAATAGCCTGTTCAGAGCTTTCTAACATTCTGGAAAGGTTAGCATCCTCTCCGTCGTGAAAAATCCTCATTCTCCCCTTAAACGCATCAAGGAGAGAATGGGGTTCTACTTCGACAGTCATGACTCAACTCCTAAACTAAGCTTCAGGGAATTTTAAAGTCCAAACAGCAGCAGTTTTCATCGTGAGCCTTACCGTAAGCGAATTGTTTAGCAGTGTAGAGATTCAAGTCTTCCAAAGCGTATGTTTCGGTAAATCGTCCAAATTCAATACCACCGCCTACAAAAGCATCGTAACGACCTTTGACAAATGTAGTGACTTTACCAGTAGTTTGTGCTACAGATTCAACTAAGATTAGGTTGTAAGGCATAGCTGTTACATATACACCCTGAGCATTCAAAGAAGTATATTGCTTCTTCACATCCCAAGCATCGGCTGGGTTAACAACCATCACGAGATTTCCTTCTACTGCAACTGGAGTTTTCCCGTCTGCTTTAACAGCGTGGTGTTTGTAAACCTTTGTCAATTCTTTGACTACGGTAGCTGAGTCAGCAAAAGTCAACTTAGTATTTTGAGCTGTTTTTTCAGCATAAGTTGTCTTATCGCTTTCAACGGTCCCTGTAAGAGTACGAGAGAGTCCGATAGGTTTATTATCCCCATCACCGTTCAAGAAAGCCGCTTCAAGGGCAACTGCAAATGCCTCGGTAATCTGGGTAGAAACAAATTTTTGCAACCAAGCAGGGCCGAACTTTTCAGAGTCTTTTGGAATTACAACAAAAGCAGTCAATTTGTGTTGGATTGCTTCTTCTTCGTTGAATTGTTGTTTGAGTTGTCCTTGGATTTCTCCATTGATTTTTCCCCAAACAGCTTGTCCAGTTTGCTCTGATTTGAGGAATTTCAAGCGGATACCAGCATTTTTAAGGCCGATATGTTGAAGGAGCGGGCGAGCTTTTACCAAATCTTCAAAGATACGGTCGATTGTTTCTTGTGGGAAGAGTTTTTCAACTCCTTTAGGTGCAGTTTTTTCAATGTTATTGAAGAACTCACGAGCTTCAGCAGTCAACTTGGCATCGTATGGATTCAAGGCAGAAACTTCTTCACGGGCAGCATCACGAGCTTGAGCCATCATTTCATTGCTCATAGACTCAAGCATTTCGTTGTATAGCTTCGCTTGTTCTTCTTGAGGTGCACCATTTGCAACGGCATCCATAAATGCCTGACGTTGTTTTTCAAATTGATTAGATAATGTCATTGTCATTCTGTTTTTTCCTTTCTTAAAACATAAAAAGACCGAACCCTTTAGGAACAGTCTTGTCTGTGTTATTTTCTAGGCTTTCTGGAAGATTGAATCTCTTCTGTAGAAATTCACTATTTTCGAACGCCTCTTTGTCGATTTGTACATCTGGCAGTTTAGCTTCTAGCTTTTCAGCTACCAGTTCAGCGATTTTATCGATATCCGGTGTCATTGCTGACCTCATTTTCTCGATAAAGTCACTTGGGATCATAGGAGTTTCACTCGCAACCAAAGTTGGAGCGACTTCATTTGTAAACATAATCTTGTCTACAAACCGTGATTCAAAGCTGATTCAGCATCAAACCAAGTAGTCTTGTTCATCAATCCAAGCAAATCATCAAGAGCCTTGCCAGTCTTATGAACATAAGCGCTAGCAATCGATTTGTTAAATCCTTCTAGTACCCCAGCCTCATGAAGCAGGGCATTGTGATCTCCATTTACTTGTGTTGAAACATTGTGGATCATGATTTGGGCAGTCGGACTAATTTCAACCGTATCTCCTGCCATTGCAATCACGCTTGCTGCGCTTGCTGCAATACCGACAATCTTCACGGTCACATCACCAGGATACGAACGTAGAGCAGTATAGATTTCACTACCAGCATAAACATCTCCTCCACCCGAATTGATATGAACCTCAATCGGTTCTCCACTATCAGGAAGAATGACATCTTTCGGAGCGGTTGCGTCCCACTCAAGCCAATCGTAAAGCCATCTGTCATTATTTGATACAATCGTACCCTTAATCGGAATTACTTTCATCTTCTTTCTTACCTCCTTTCTCTATTTGCTCACCAATTTGATAGTTTTTGGTGATGAGGAATTTATCGCCACCAGGGACAGATTCTAAGCCAAGTTCATTGCGCACCTCGTTTCGAGTCATCGCTCCAGAAGAAATAAGCTTATCAATGTTTTCAGCAAGTGCAAACTTATCTCTCTGACCTTCGCCAATAATTACAAATAGATGATTGCGCTCATATTTCCATTTTGACACTAAAGCGAAATTAAGCCCATCACTCATTTTCTTAACGAGTGATTGGTAACAATAACTATTAAACATTTTTTGGCTATTTTCCAGATTGGCCATGTCGCCATGAATTAAAGCAGTTGGAATCCCTAAGACGTCCGCGACCTCATCATCAAATTGCCGACGAAGCTTCTTCAACTCATCAACAGAGATATTTGAAGTCCCTGTTGTATTCGTATGCTCGGAATATTCCATTCCGTCCTGAGCTGGAATAATGGCAATCGTTTTAGTGCTAAATGATTTAAAAAGACCATCAGCATATGATTGGAGTTTATCACGCATCTGCTTATCAAAACTCCCATTGTTTTTGGTTTTCAGAGTTCCTCTGATTTGATTATTCCTAGCTAAGGCCTCGACCAAACGAGTGTGTAACTTCTCGTAATCAGCAAATAAGTCAGAAATATAATCTTGCAATCGGTTATTGTTGTACTGTAAGAAAATGACTTCACTCATCCGAAAACGCTTCTCAAAGGTATATCCTCTACAAGTTACAAACTCAAACACATCATCATAAACAGCATATTTAGTCCGTGTGTAAGAGTCAGCAACAAGCAACTGGTCATCAGTTGTAAGAAAGATTAGGACCTCATTCTTAGTGATCAACCGATAGACGACCTTTTGCCAAAAATCTGACGCAGATTCGTTCTTGTTAGGCCTTACATTCAGCAAGTAGTCCCAATCAGAAGACTTAACCTTGCCATTTTCTTGATACTTAAACACTGACTTAGCGAAAATTCGAGCGATGAACTCAGCTGACTTATCAATCGCTAAACTTTTAAGTTGGAGATTCCCAAACATCCGCTCAAGATCCTCGAACTCAAAACCAACCTCTGGCACTTCACGCTTAAATAAATTCAGTAACCCCAATGCACTTCCTCCTTTCTTTCATTTTCTGCCGACCACCCACCCAAAATTTATGCTTAGATTAAAAATCCCAACTATCGAGCATGTCAAGGAATTCCCCAACATTCGACTCTTGCACAAGCTCACGCTTGTAGAGAGCAGCTATCAAAGCATGGAAACCATCCGTCTTTCTTCTGACAGGTTCTTTCTTCAAGAAACGCTTATTGCCATCCTTGTCCTCTTTGACGTAGGTATTATCCGTATACCAAATCATAGAGTTATCGCCCTCAAAGATAAAACGCTCATTTGCAAATCCATCTTCGATGATTGGCGCAACCTTGGATTGAATCGCCCCAGGATTCCGTAAGAACTCATATTCAAAACCAGCCTCTTCCAAAAGTGGTTTCAGCAAGTCCATTTTAAAACCATCGGCACATACAAGTTCAATTTGATAAAGTTTATTCCATTCGACTAGCTTAGCAATCAAAAGACGTGGATCAATACTAGGACCGTCCACAATCGTAAACAAGCCTTTGTCTGCCCATTCTTGAATAGGGGCTTTTAGTTTGAAAGCTTTCAAAAATTCTTTACGAGCAAATGAATGTTGCTTCCAGATGAACTCATCACCATTCTTAAATAGCAATCCGACACTTGCAAAGTCTCGGACACTTGCATAGTCAAAACCAGCCACGCAAGACCGACCCTTTAAGTCGATACCCGGAGGCCGCAGACAAGCCAGCAGCTTCTCACGAGTCGTCACATCCTTTTCAAGATCCGCTTCAGGAAGATTCATCCGTTTTGTCATGAACTCCTGACGGCCGGATGGTTCCAACTCAAGGTCATCATAGTCAGCCTTAGTTCTTGCAAGCAACCTTTTAGCGTAAGGCGTGCTTTCATCCAACATCGGATTTGCTTTTGACCAGTTCTTCATATCGTCCACCTCATCCGCACTGTCTAGCTTGCAGATGAAAGGGAATAGCCTGAAATCATCAACCTCTCCATTCAAGATTTGCATAGATTTCTCTATCAGCTTGTCGTAAAAACCCTCGCGCACATATCCATTCGTCCCGTTGTAGAAAGTCCGAGCATGAGCAATCTTACCAAGACCAGACCGTTGAACCTTCACGGCCTTATCATCTTCAAACTGGTGAATCTCATCAAACTCAAGACAACCATCACGAGCAGAGTCCATAGTCTTCGGATTATTCGTCCGAAAAGAAAAGACCGAGTTGTTAGCTCGACCTGTGATAGACATTTTAGTTAGATAGAAATGGTCCTCAAGACCACGCCTTTGGATGGTCTCATAAACTTCCTCAAATGACACCTTACCCTGTTTCTCAGAGTTAGCGGTGATAGTTACATCATAATCTCTGATAGGGTAGATAGGACTGATAAAGAACGAAGACCTGGCAGACATGAAACCATTCTTACCACCCCCACGAGCAAGAGTGTACAGATACTCGTCGAAGTGTGGCTCACCGTCCTCTTTCCTAAAAAGAAAAATAAACGGAGTCAAGAAAAGCTGGTACTTAGCAAGAGGGAAAAAATTCTTTTCCGCAAATCTTACAAACTTGTCAATTAAGTCATTATCAAAATATAGATCATCACGAGGATAGATTTTCTCTTTGATGATTTTAAACAGCAACTTTCTTTCCTTGTTGACGACAATTTCTCCACTCTCGGCCATTTTGATGTAGTCATCAACCAGCGGATGAGAAATCATAACAGATCACTTCCAGACGTAGTTTTCTCAACAGGCGAGTTTTCCACTTCAAAATCAAACGATCGCTCAATTGCCAAAAGCTGATTGCTTGTTGTGTTGATTTCCTTGATGAGAGAATTCGCTTTTTGGAATCTTTGTTGCCCATTATGAACAGTGATGACCAGTCCGTCTTCATGAAGTTTAGCTTTCAGCTCATAGAGAAGTTTGACAAGATAGATATAGCGATTGACTTTTTCATACTGAACCGCATCCTTTTTTCTAGGACTAAAATAGCCGATTTTGGAAAGTAGCTGATTTTCTAATTCTTTTATATTTTTTTCCGAGTATTCTTCCATTACCCCCCACCCCCTTTTATTTTTTATTAAAAATTTGGACAGTCGAGTGCAGACCGCTTACCGACATCTTTAAAAATTTCCGATTTTTTTGACCGGGGGGGTGTCTAAGTTCCATTCACCTAACCCCACCATTCATCTTTTCTGAAATTCCTGTCATTCTTATCAAAACGATCATGCCTCTTATTATGACATGCTTTGCACAGTGTTCTAAGATTATCTAAGTCAAGAGAGAACTCTGGATAGAACTCTAGCTCCTTGATGTGGTCAACTTCCAAGTTAGTAGTCGTAACCTTACCTTCATCCCTGCACCATACACATTCGTAATGATCTCGTTTAAGTGCTTGCCTTCTTATGGTTCTCCACTCGCTGGAATTGTAAAATTGGTTTCGTTCTTCTCGAGTTGAAACTTCAATCATTTGATTATTGATGTTGATGCTTTGAGCTTAAATTTATTTAGCTTGTCAATGCAATTGTTCAAGTGTTCGATTGCTTCACAACATTCTTGAGTTAACTCTTTTAGTTCTGAGCAATTTTCAATTTCGACTCCAACTATAATTTCTCCTAATGGTTTTTGTCTCTTGGTTGTTTTATTAAATAGTCTTTTAAAAATACCTTTCATAACTATGTAAACTCCTTTGTTTTTGCTCTCTCAATTCCTTGTTTTACATATTCTAGTGAACTCGCTACATGAGTTTTAATTCAGATTTATCAAGAGTTTATCTTGCATGTGTGAAATGAAATCATCATAACCTTAAAACAATGAATTGATGTTAAAATAAAAAAATTAAAAGCCCTGAAATTTCGTCATGGCTCTGTCTTGTGAATCTTGATTTTTCCCGATATACCGAAGCGAAATGCTCTGACTTGAGTGGTTCAGTAGGTCCATTATCAGAGCAACATCCTTTGTTTGCTCGTACATAAATAAACCAAATGTCTTTCTCATCGAGTGAGTCGCTATGTTTTCCAGTCCGACTTCTTCAGCAGCTTTCTTGATGATCTTATAAGCTGTGTTAGGTTTTATGTGCTGATGTTTTCCGTTTCTGCTTGGAAAGAGAAAGTCTTCATCTTCCTTGTCTTTGATGTACTGCCTCATGGCATTCTTGAATTTCTTTGGCATCTTTCGTTTGGTTGGCTTGTCTGTCTTTTCATCGACAATTTGAACATGCCAGCCTTTAACATGCTTACTTTCAGTTTAACAATATCACCAATACGAAATCCCAGATTAACGCCAGAAAGAAAGAGCATGAGGTTGCGTTGTCTATCTGACTCTTTGACTGCGCTATGCTTCGTCAGCCATTCAATCATAAGCTGAACATCATCTCTATTTCTGATTGGCTCGACAACTACCACATATCCTCACCTCCTTGTTAGTGCACCAAAAAGCAGAGATCTTCTCTCTGCTATTCTTCATGATACTAATTTACCACATTAAAATTATCATTTGCTATCATTCTTATCATACATTTTAGATAATTTTAATAACGCTTTATGTTTTGCTCGCTGGATGGTGGCAGGGCTACAATTTAGTTTGATTTGAACCTCTTTCCAAGACAATCCGTCAATATACAATAATCGCATCACAATGTTTTCCACTGGATCATCGAGCGACTCAATCGCTTGAACGAGTTCGTCACGTTCGTGGTACATTTGTTTGATTTCTTCATATAGCTGATCTGACTTGTCAATGATCAACACATTCAATTCTTCAGTTTGATTCTTGTTGCTTTTTGATTTCGGCATGTCATCGAACTGCTGCCCTCGTAAAATACCTGACTTCAAACTGATGATTTCCTGATGCTTTGACTTCGCTTTGATATCAATATAAGGCAGAGCCTTCAATCTTTTTTTGATGTCTATTGCCAAACCTTACCTCCTGATGTATTTTTACGCAATTGATAATATTTTACTCATGATTAGTAATCACGCCGCCTGCGCCATTGACAGTAACCCAACCATGCTTTTCTCTGGCTTCCGCTTCCTTCATGCGGATAAGGTTATCTGTGATTGAGTCTGACTTCGCTTTGTTGGCTTTGGCTTCACCCTCTGCTTTGATGATGCCGGCATCCGCTTCAGCTTGAGCTTGAACTTTCTTGGTGTCGGCTTCAACCTTAGCTTTTTCTTGTTCTTGTTTAGCTGTATCAATTTCCTTTTGTTTGACTGACTCATTCTTAATCGCAGCTTCAATCTCATCACCTGCATCTTGATCGGTTATCGTAAAGGAAACGAACTCCAAATCATAAGACTCAAATTTCTCTTTTAATGCTTTATCAATAGCCTCATAGACTTCTGTCCGCTTATTTCCAAGAATATCATAGATATCATAATTACCTGTAACAGACTCAATCGCTCGCTGTACTGCTGGAGATACTACACTATCATTGACATTTTCCAAAGTCGTATAATTTGAGAAAACTGTCATAGCTTTCTCTTTATTTACTCGGTACTTTACATCAATGTTAGTATTCAGCCATTGCCCATCTTTTGTCTGAGTTGTAATTTTCTCCATCGTCTTTGTTTGAACTGATGTCGATAGAGTATACACCGTGTCAATGAAAGGCATTTTCAGATGATAGCCTGTTTGTAAGGTGCTTTCTTGCACTCCTCCAATTGCACTAACTTTTACACCTACAGTGTTGGCAGGGATGCGCTTCACAGCAGTCACCCGAAAAATACCAAGTGAGACAATAGCTGCAATTGTAATGATGCCACCTTTTGCAAGTTTTGTAATTTTAGTTCTTCCTGTTTCGTGATCGTATTGTGTAAACATTGTTTTTGCTCCTTTTTTCAAATAATTTTTCCTTCAAAGACTAATGTGATTGTCCCTGTACCATCTCTGTGCTTTGATACCAAAGCACGACAATCTGACCCAAACTCAACACCTTCAACAGTAATGCTATTTTTAGGTTTATCAACATTGATGATTACTCCGTTTGATGTTTTAATTCTCATGTTCCATCTCCTCAATCAGCCAATCAAGATTCTTGTGAGCCTTCTTCAAATCTTCAAGACCGTTTTTCTTTTGGAAGCGCAACTGATATTTCAAAGCATTTCCAAGATAAAAGCCTTTCAGTTGTTCTGGTGTCATGAAATTTCTTAAAGCATCGATAGATTGCATGCCATACCGACCTTGGTAATGACTTGGGTTGTTTACGTTATCAATTATTTCTGGGTTCATTCTTCTACCTCTAAAAGCTCTGAGTTTTCATAAACGTTGCCTTGAAGGTATACGTTACAGTTTTCAATACAGTCAGATAGACTATCCCAGACCTCTTTTTCTGTGCGTATATCTAACAACTTAAACATACCTTTATCAAAGATAACTTTTGCTCTACCGCTATCTTCAAATTCGTCCCAATAGGTCCAGAGGATAACATCTCCTTCAAAAATTTCCTTGTCAAAATCATCTTTGAGCCCTGTTGATTGCATGATAATTACGTTATCAAAACCAACAAATCTTACTCTTTTGTCATCTATGTAGTGTATTTTCTTATTGTCGCAATAAATCCCATTGACAACATGTAATTTTGATGTCGTTTTATCCCACGCTCTATACTTCGGTATCATACAAATCCTCCTCTTTGACGAATGTACCATCAATCCATTTACCTTTTCGGTCTTTGATTTCTTGGTAAGCCAGTTCGAAACATTCCTCAAAGCTATAACCGAGTATTTTGCTGATTGATTTTAGATAACCAATTGATCGTACTAGGTTATATCGACAATATTTTTTTTGCCTTGAACCATGACGTAATTGAAAATTACAAATGTTAACATTTAGCCATTTTAAATTTTTCATCACATCTTTGCTTTCTGCGAACCCTGATTCCTCAAAAATCTTATGCACATCCGCTTTTATGAGCAAGGCAAGACCGACAATCACGACTACACAATCTCCGATACTATCCTTGGTCAGTTGCTCATTCTTCTTGAGATAGCCTGCGCATAGTTCTCCAAACTCCACACTGAGTTTCAAAGATTGCTTATCCAGCCGTCCACCGTTTTCAAGGTCACGGTCTATAAACCATTGTTTTACGTTTTCTAGTGTGTTCATCTGTTTTATTCCTCTTTATCTAAAATCCATGCAATATAGACACAAATCAAAGCAAGTATTATGGAATCTGGCAAATTCCCTCTTACTTCACCTAAGATAATAATTTCAAGTATCTTCCAGAGATAGTCCAATACAATAAAATGGACAAATTGAGTTAAGAAAAAGTTATACTTCCCATTAAATCGAACTTTCACAACATCACCTCATTTCCAACTCTGATTTTCTCCCACTGTTCTCTAGTAACTACGAAAATCCCATAATCACGAATTGTGATTGTATACAGCTTCCCATGCCGTCCTTTCTCAACGACCTTACCAAATATCTCAGCGCCTGCGTTATCCGCCTTATAGATAATCATCGGGCGCTTTTCTTCTAGTTTTTTAATGTGGATACATTGCCAGATGTTCAAAGTAGCTGACAATAAAATCCAGATAGCTATGAATCGTTTCAATCTGTGACCTCCTTTTCAATCGTGATAGTAAAATCATGATCATTTATATTTAAAGGCAAAACTGCCCCTGCTTTTGAGTCGTTTTTTAGCAAATCCAAGACAATCTCTAAAACCTGCTTACCTAAAATCAATTGTGTCTCTAAAATGTTTTGCTCATCCATCACTCCGCCTCATACCTCATCAAATAAACTTAATTGAGCGTTATGGTTTTTTATCCGCTCCTCTGCTATATCAAAATAATAGTCATCTATTTCAGTTCCTATAAAATGCCTATCTAGCTCTAATGCTGCCAGCGCTGTCGTTCCACTTCCCATAAATCCATCAAATACAATATCTCCAATGTTTGAGTGTTTCACAATACACCTTTTTATCAATTCGATAGGTTTTTGATTTTGATGGAGTAGTTTATCTGAGCTGACTCGCTTGAAATCCCAAACATCTGTTAGGCGCTCGCCATTAAATTTCTTTCGTCCTTTGTTCGCCAATATTATCATTTCATACTGCTTTCCAAATTGCGCTTCCAAATCTCCTGCAGTGTGATTATTTTTTCTCCAAATAATAATATTTTTCACCGTGAAATATTTCTCAATTTCTTTTTTAAAAAAATCAACTTTGTCAAACGAACAAAATACATAAATAGCCGTATCATCTTTTAAAATTCGATAACACTCTTTTATATACTCTTTTATCAGTTCAGGATTGTTATCATTTTCAATAACGTTTGAAAATTTATGTTTTTCTTTCCTCCGATTTGTTTTGTAATTTATCAAATAAGGTGGGCCAGTGACAATTAAATCAATACTATTACCAGGGATTGTTTTCATAAATTCCAAGACATCTTTTTTTATGATTTTATCTACTTCCACTGGCTATACCTCCTAAATATGAATCGTTTCACATTACCACCTCATATATAAATATTTCGTATCAATATCTTGTTCTAAAATACACGCTTTCAATGACTTTAAAACCTTCAATGCACCGCTAACTGTTCCCCATCTATTTTCAGGTTCATACTGCACATACTTTTCAGGGTACCGCTCTAATTCAGATATACCACGCTGGATATTATCTAAAATGTCAGCAATGTTGTACGTAGTGTCTTGGTCAAAATCCCAATCCATAGCAATTCTAAACATTTTCCCAAGATTGTAAGTCGGAGAACTATATCTAGGTTCAGCAATACAAATATAATCTCCACTCTCTATTTTCGCTAAGATTTCTAAATCATAACTCATCACTCCACCTCCTCACTTTTCAAGCTTTTTGATTTCACGTTCCACTAGATCTTTACGTTTCTGTAATTCTTCTAGTTTTTGAACATCTAATGCTTTCTTAATAATTTCAAGTTGTTCAAGATTATCTTTGAATTTGATAAGTCCTTCAACTTTTTGAGCATATTCCCTGAAATTATTGCCCCAATCATAATTTTCCCATCCAAATACACGACTGAGTTCCTGTTGTAAATCATTATATTTTCTTCTTAAGTCGTTATTGACCATTCTTTGTAGATTTAAAATGTAAAATGTCATAGCTGAAATCAGTAAGCAAGCTATAAACATTCCCCAAAACATTAAATTTTCCATCACTCCACCTCCTCAATCTCAATCCCTGGGCAATCGAATACCCAGCCGAAGCCTGCGTCTTCAAGTTCATTTTTTGTAAAAAAACTTTTGAATGCTAGAGAAAAATAGATTTTCCCATTTCCATCTTTTTCAAAGTAGTGTTTTGTCGCTCTAAACTTCACCAAATACCGCTTCTCTTTCTCGACCTCGTAGCCATCAAGCCAAGCTCGGGCGAAGAGTTCGGAATTGTCCCAATACCATTCTGCAACTCTGTCAGACATACTTGCGTCTATTGAGTAGGACAGTGTATGCCCCAGTTTTTTCTGTTCTGTGATAAATTCATCTATAAACTCCGGAACTTTGACTTTTTCTGGTTCGTCTAGTTGTTCTAAATCTTTTAGAATGCATTTTAGAAGTGCTTGTCCACTAACGACATCCATAAAACCATCAGCCATTTTATATTTCTTAATCAATTCCTGTTTATTCATCTTCAAGCTCCTCCTCGTAATCATCAACCAAACTATCTAACCATGCCCAAGGGTCACAATCTCCAATTGGTTCAACATCCCTTTCTTGCAACCAAGCGGAGAAATCAACCAAATTGCTAATATCAATTGTGAAGTAATCACCCCACGACCAGTAAGTTAGATAGATGTCAGTAGTTTCTCCTGTTTCATCTTCGACAGTCACATAACCATTCTCAACCATAGCTGTTCCATAGCAAAGGTCACATGTTCCTGTCAACTCTTCTTGGACATCGGAATTAAATGCAATTACTTTATATTTCATCTTCCAACTCCTTTATTCTTTTCTTCCAATTTTTCACTTTCTTTTTAAGCAAGTCACGTTCCTCAGACCTGCTAAATGCAAGCGATTTGACACACGGCTCAGATAGTTCTACTATCCTTGCCTCCGTCTGCTCAATCGTGCGTTTCAGTTCATCAATGACTGTCTGTTTGCTGTATTCCATGTCTTATCCTGTTTATAAAAAACCAGCTCTTGCCCCTCATGGCTCAAAGACACAAGAGCTAGCAAATTCTTTATACGTCATTCGTCCAAGTCTGACGCATATTCTAGCTCGCTTTTAACGTGGTTCGCGGCACGTTGATTTTGTTGCTAAGTAATAGCAATCTACAGCGCCATAATCAAAACGTACATCGTCTTTTCCGATATATTTTTTAAATCTTGGTCTAGTAATACCAGAGAAAGCCCATTGATGATCTTTCATCTGTTCGATAAGTTCATCCACATTGTTAAAACTTCCAAGAAAAAACTTACAGTGCCCGTTGTAGACGAAATAAAGCTCTAACATCACTCCACCTCGACCGGGTAGAAATTCCCAAATGAACCCCTCAATGCCTTGCCAACCTGTAAGGCTGCCGCCCGAGAAACGAATCGCAAGGCTTTCTTCTCCTCTGAACATGAGATGTCCAAGCCAGTCACACCGATAACAGCGGACATCAGAAAGGGCTTATCCTCTCTTGTCCCATGTCTTAAAATAAACATCAGCCACCTCCGTTCTAAAAATATTGCTTCCGCTTGTTTGTCAAATCATTGAAAACCATCAAATGGTCTTTATCTACACCCTTCATCAGTCTTGACATAAAGGGTCTGCCATATCTTTTCTGAATGTCAGCAGAAATCAAATTCGTGGTAATAATTGTATTTGAACGCTTGTTCAGGATATTGTAGAGGATGGTAAATGACCATTCGCTATCCTTCTCCATCCCCAAATCATCCAAAACCAAAAACTTGGCACTCGCAATTTTATTGACCAGAAACTCTTCTTGACTAAAATCAGCTTTAATCTTCATCAGCAAGTCCGTCACATTGATAAATATTGCAATCTCTTTCGTGTACTCAGATAAGGCCTTAACCATAGCAAAGGCCAAATGACTCTTGCCAGTTCCTGCTTCTCCCTGGAGTACAATGTTGTTCCTAGCACCCTCGGACCACTCACGACAAATCCGCCTTGCAAAAGCTAGCTTTTCCGCTTCTTTTTCGGTTGGTGTTTCAAAATTGTCTAAAGTAGCATTTTTCAGAACCTCATCATAAAGAGAAACTTCTCAAGATAGTATTTCCTCTCTCGTTCATTATCAGCGTCGGCCAGTTCATTCACTCTTGCTTGATTCTCCTCATGGATCCGCTCAGATTCACACATGCGACATACAACACTCTCGGTCCTCAATATCTTTATCAACGGGATGTTATGCTTTTCGCAAAGCTCTTTCTGTTGTTCTGTATTCCTGTGATAAGATAAGGCAACTTCCTCAAACACATTGTCTACCATGACAGACGACCTCCGCATTCATGCCAGCTAGCCATTTCAGACAAGCAGGCAACCACTTGATGAATTGGCTGGTTTGCTAAAAGAGTTTTCTTCTCGTAGCTTAACGGATAGTAGTCTATCTCGAATTGTTCAATTTGTTCTAGTACCCCCATTCGTCCTTGGCCTCCTGTTCTGATGTTTTATCGTTTTGTTGTCCTGGACGACTGTAATTCTTCCCCTCTTTATATTTACGGTCGTCCTCATCCACCTGCTCAATCGATGTGAATCCTTTCTTTTTCCAGCTTTCAAGAATAGCTATTAGATAATTGAAACTAGGTTTGTGTGACCCTGAAGTTTTCTCGACTGCACGATTCAACATATCGAAACTCATTCCATCAAGTCCAACATAATCAAGTAACTGTTGATGTGACTTATCAGTTAGATGGATTCCGCTATGTTTCAAATTTTCAGAGAGGCTGGAACTAATCATCACCTTATTATTATTTATCTCTATATCTTTATCTAATTCTTTATCTTTATCTAGTGCGTTACCATGCGTTACTGTAACGTTATCCATAACGTTATTAGTAACGTTACTTTCATTGTTCTGTGCAAGTAATTTTTGTTTTTGTCGGTGACGTGCGGCTCTATTTCGATTTTGCTCTTTTATTTTTTCCATGCCGTCAATGTTCTGATGTTTCTCCCAATTGGGTAACACTATAACTCCATCGATTTTTTCCACCATTCCAAACTTTTCAAAAACCTCAAGAGCCATACAAACTGTATTCAACGGACGATGGAACGTTTGTGCAAGCGTTTCATCGGTGTATATAATGTTTTTAGAAATGGCTAGTACGCCTTTTCTATTCAATTTTCCTGCTAGTGTTATAAGTTTGATCCAGATTACAATAATTGCGTCACGATCAGGTAAGGCATCAATTAGACACATCTTTTCATCGTCAAAAATATCGGTTGTGATTTTAATCCACTTGATTTCAGACATACCGAGCACCCCACTTCCTACGGTTCGCACGGTACTTCATCCGCATATCCTCATAGATGTACCTACCCTCTAGCGCCAACTTCTCGACCTTTAGCAGCTTATTTTCAGAGACTACATCACGATAGTCCTTAGCTAGTTTTTCATAGTCCGTTAGGTATTCTTTGATGAGTGATATTTTTCTATTCTCGTCCTCTAAATATATTTCAAAGTCAGACTTTTCTTCATCAGACGATAACATTTCTTTATTCACTCTTTCATGCCACAACAGCCATTCAATCAATTCTTCCATTTCCTGACCTCCTCACTTCAAGGTTTGCATTTTAGGTTCTGGCAAGGCTAATGGCTCTGGACGCAATCCTTGAGGCGGTTCATTATCAAACGTAAATCCTTGAAATTCTCTGCGAATATTCTTGCGGATTTGTTGACGTTCGATTTTACGTCCGATTTCAACAATCTTGTTAAATTCATTGACTGCTCGCGTATCTTCCTCATCCTGCTTGCGTTTCTTCTCTCGCTCATGCTTATCCATTTGAGCAGATAAGCCCCCTGCGCCGATAAATCCTAAAATCACTGCGCCAGTTCCTAAAAGCTGGCTAATTAATGATGGCTCAAACATTTCTTAATCTCCTTTATTGTGCTAACTGACTCTGAAACCGAAGTACATCGTTCATGTCATATAAATATTTACCGCCTTTGGCATTTTGCTGGTAGCGGAATTTCCCTGCATCTCTAAAATCTTCAATTTTCTTTCGACCCCAACCTGTTTTCTCTTGGACATCTTTGATTGAAGCCCAGTTCGTACCTCTTGATACTCGTAATTTAGCTTCAGTCATAGCTTTCACATTCAACTGGACAAGTTCTTCCAGCAGTTCATTTTTGAAATCTTCTCCAAACAATTCCAAAGCCATTGGCAATTTCCTCTCTTTCGTGTTATAATCATGTTGAATATTTAAGTATGCGCCTGATTTCCATCAGGTGCTTTTTTGATCTACGAAACATAAGCGTTCAGTTCCATAATCTTCATCTTGGTATTAGTGCTTGGTTCCCACGTCATCCAGTAGGCCAAGGCTGCATCTGCGAATTTTTTCGGTAGCAAGTCATAGCGACTGATATTGAAATGATCTTTGAAATCAATCTCTGCTTGCCTGAAGACAGATTGAGCGAAGATTTTATCAGCATAAGCTGGGCTATCAATACCACCTAAGCAAGCCACAACCCTAGCCTTACGCTTCTTCAGGAGCGATTGAGCATAGCTTGGATGAATCGGTTGCTCACTCTTGAGATAGTCGATATCTTCCAGCATGGTCGCTTGTTGCTCACGCAATTTCTTTTGCCCAGTAAATAGAGCGATGAAAGCATCCTCATCCAAGTCCTCGCGAATAAATCCACCTTGTTTTCGAATAGCTGGCAAGACCTCTGATGTCACCCAGCGCTTGAACTCTTTTGCTTGAGGTAATTTGCTGGATAAGATAAGAGAGTAGAGACCAGATTCATTGATGATGATAGGGTTTTGATTTCTACCCATGGCGTCACGAATCGTTACCCCATCTGTCTTATCGTCATCATCTACATGGTCAAAAATTGCTTTTCTTGAATTCGCATATCCTAAGATGTCTGCAATATCCTTCCCAACGAACCAAGGTTCGTCATCAATTGTCAAAGTACGGACTTCCTGCCCGTGAAAATTAAAAATTTCGTTCATAATGTTCCTTTCTAAATCTAGTTATGATTAGGTGTTTTTTGTCGCATAGCACGTTTTCTGATAGCTTTCCCCAAACAATCAGCTAGTTGAATCATGTTTGGAATCTTGCTTCCCTTGATGCAAGAAACAGCACCCAAAGCTTCATAATAGGTATCTGTGTGTTCCAAAATATCATCAACCATATTTTCAAAATGTTTCTCTATAATTTCTTTGATGAGATCGTTATTTTGCTTCTTTTCGTTCATATACTACTCTCCTAACTCAACCCAAGTTTCGTCAATTCTTAAAACGTCGCAAACTCGGTTCTTTAATTTGTCGCTACCTTTACCGTATTTCAGTAATTCTGAAATGGTAGATTTCTTCACCCCACATGCTCGTGCGAGATGTGTTTGTGTCATTCCTTCTGTATTCAATTTATCTTTAACAAGTTGAATCCATTTTTGATGTTGTTGACTCATTTCTGACCTCCTTTTTAAATATTTTTCTAAAAAGTTAGCGAACTGCTTGACAAATTCTAAAACTAGTTTTAGAATAAAGACATAGAGAAAAGACCTACTAAAAGTAAGTTTTACCTATAGAAAACGGACGCCAATCGGTTTTGTAAGGCTTTATTTTTTAGTTGTCTAGTTCGCTAACTCTTTAGCTTACGAATACTATTTTAAAACTAGTTTTAGAATTTGTCAACTATTTTTACAACTAATTTTAAAATATTTTTTCGTAGTGCTTAGAAAGGTTGAAATAACAATGTTCTTAGCATTCGATAGAATCAAAGAATTGGCTGATAAACAGAAAATTTCTTTAAACATTCTAGAAGAAAAATTAGGATACAGTACTAATTATCTTTATAGTCTGAAAAAAGGTAATCCAAAATCTGATAGATTACAAGAAATAGCAGATTATTTTGGTGTTAGTACAGACTACTTACTAGGGCGTACTGAAAATCCTAATCTTGCCGATGATACAAAAGAATACACATGGCAGGGGAAAGTTCTAAATGTTGAAGAAATGGCATCGAATGTCATGATGTTTGGCGGTCGAGAATTAACAGATGAAAAGAAAAAAATCATCCAGTCTATCATTGAAGGTTATCTAAAAGAAGCTGGTGATTAGAGGTATTGCTTAGTGACTGAAAAAGAAATTATAAGTCATTTTCAGATTCGTATTATCGATTTTGATGGAGATTTGATGCCTGATGAACTTGGATTTTACGAAAAAGAAACCAATACAGCTTTCCTGTCGAGTAAACTCAGCAAAAAAGAGAGAGTTAAAGTCCTACTGCATGAGCTAGGACACAAGGATCACACACGCTCAGAGTACCAGAACGCTCGCCTACGCTGTGAAAACGAAGCTGATAGGAATATGATCCATCATCTCGTAAAAGATGCGATAGAAAGCTTAGACGACCCTACAGAGTTTGATTACCTCAAATTCATGTCCTACTATGATCTAAAAACCGTGACAAATGAAATTATGGTAAAAGAGGAATACTTTGCATTGATGGAATGAAAGGAGACTTATATGTCTTACTCGTACGTTGCTTTAGATGTTGAAACTGCGAATGACTTTCGCGGTAGCGTTTGTTCTATCGGATTAGTAAAATTTAAAGATGGGAATATTATTGATACTTTTTATACTTTAATCAATCCAGAAGAAGAATTTGATGATTTTAATATTTTCATCCATGGCATTAGACCTGAAGATGTTCTTGATTCACCCACATTCCCAGAGGTGAGAAAGGCGATTGTTGATTTTATTGGTTCTAATATAGTTGTAGCTCACTTTGCACAGTTTGATATGGGGGCTCTTAAAGATGTATACCAAAAATACGAGCTGGATTTTGATAATATAGAATACATTTGTTCGTATCGATTAGCCAAGGTCGCTCTCCCTGGACAATTGAATTACAAACTAAAAAGACTAGCTAAAAATTTGAATATTGAGCTAGACCACCACAACGCTTTATCAGATGCACGAGCAAGCGGATTGATTTTAGAATACTTACTATCTACAAATTCATTTTCCGACCTCAACGCTTTTTTAAAAGAATATAGATACAATAAAACTGGCTTACTTGGTCAGTATGGATTTAAAAGAAAAAAAGGTTATCAATACAAGGAAAACCTTATCTATCAGCCAACAGAAGAAGAAAAAGCAGCAATGAATCCAGACCATTATTTTTACGGTTTATACTTTTGCTTTACTGGAAAACTCGAGCGAATGACTAGAAAAGAAGCTAACAAAGCTGCTGCATTAGTTGGTGGTATTCCTGAAAAAGGAGTGACCAAACACACTAATATCTTAGTTGTAGGGGAGCAAGATTGGAGAGTAGTCGGCACAGATGGGTTAAGTAGTAAAATGAAAAAAGCTCAGACCCTATTAGAGAAAGGGCAGGATATTGAAATCATGACAGAAAATGATTTCATAAGATTACTTGAGGAATAATTAACAAAAAATGAAAAAATCCCCACGCTCTCCATCGCCAAACTTTGAGTGTGAGGATATCCATGTATAGTAAAAGGCATTAAAAAGCCCTCTTTACTATACCCATTTTATCAAGAAATGAGGTAAAAATCAATGGAAATTAAGTCTTATAAAAAGAAAAACGGAGAGACGGCTTTTGGTTTTAGAATCTACGTCGGAAAAGAAAATGGAAAAGACAAGTATATTAAACGAAGAGGATTTGCCACTAAAGCTAAAGCAAGAGCAGCACTACTTCAACTTCAGGACGATATCGAAAATGGAGAACAGAGCAGGAAAGAAATTACAGTTGAGGAGATCGCAAAAAAATGGCTCAAAGATTATTCTGAGACAGTGCAAGAAAGCACCTACATCAAGACATCTAGGAATTTCAAGAATCACATCTATCCAGTTTTCGGCAATCGAAAGATAGCCACGATAACACCGCTTCAAATGCAGGAACAAGCCAACGAGTGGTCGAAGAAACTGGTTTACGGTCGTAAATTAAAGGGCTTGATGAATAATGTTTTTAAGTATGCAATCAGGCATGGTTACATTGATACCAATCCAGTAGACAGCGTGATTACATCAACAAGAAAGAAATCAGATAACAAGAGCGACTTCTATAGCAAAGACGAACTTCAACAATTCTTAAAGCTTGTCTCAAAAACAAAGGATCTAGAGAAGATAACTCTATTCCGTCTTCTGGCCTTCACAGGGGCACGAAAAGGAGAGATTTTAGCCCTTGAATGGAATGACTGGACAGATAACACTCTGGACATAAACAAGGCCATTACGAGAGGTTTTGCAGGCGAAGAGATAGGTAACACCAAAACGGTCAGCAGCAACCGACTGATTAGTCTGGATAAGAAAACAAAAAGCATTTTGAAAAAATGGAGAAAGCAAAACCCAAACACCAAATACATCTTTGAAAATGAATTTAAAAAGCCAATTCCAAGTACCTCGCCAAGAAAATGGCTTATCAAAATTGTGGAAGGTAGTGACCTGCGTCCAATCAAAATTCACGGTTTCAGACATACACATGCCAGCCTTTGTTTTGACGCAGGTATGACTTTGAAGCAAGTCCAACATCGATTAGGTCATTCTGACTTGAAGACGACTATGAACGTTTATACCCACATAACTAAGCAAGCAAAGGACGACATCGGAGAACGCTTTGCCAACTATATTGATTTTTAAACACGACAGACCTTCTTCAAAAAGAGGGTCTGTTTTAGGGTCTGTCTTTTTCGCAAAAGAATACCAAGGAATACCAAAGACAAAAATAAAAAACGTTGATTTAACAACGTTTTACCAAGGAATGCAAAAGAATGCAAAGGAATAATGGAGCCGGTGGGAGTCGAACCCACGTCCAAACACCTGCCAACATATTTGTCTACAACCATAGGTTATGTATTAGTTTAACAGTCCCTCGACACATAACTCAAGCCTAGAAACTGCGAGTCTATCAATCTCTTATCAAGCCGCTAGACAAGACTTGATCGTATCTCGCTAATAATAAGACCTTTCATTGAACACGAGCAATCCAAATCGGGTCACGCCTGCTGGTTTTTAGGCAGCTAGAGCGTAAGAAGTGTTATTTTTTGCAGTTATATTTAACTGAGCGTTTACGTCGCCACACGAGTCGCAAAATATGCCTCATAATGCCTGTCGAATCCGTAACGACCCCAAAAGACAATAAAACCATTATACCCTATCTAACTCAAAAATGCAAAAGGGAAATCAACTAACTAAAAAAGATAGTCTTTCAAGGCTTTTGACAAAACCTGATAACCAGCAACACTGAGATGCAGTCCATCAGTAGTATAATCTTTTTTGAGTTGACCTTCTTGGTCTGTCAAACTATCAAAAACCGGCACAAATTCCACCGGCATGTAGGCAGAAGAAAGGTCTTGATAGGCTTGATTCCATTTCTGAATTTTTTCATTCGTACGGATATAGACTGTCTGCTTGTACTCCTCTCCCTCATTGACAGGCAAAATAGAAAGCAATTTAATCTCTGTCAATGGATAATCACGAATAATAGATTGAATAATAGCTTCGAGATTATTGAGAGTCTCATTCACAGGTACATCTTTTCCGATATCATTTGTCCCAATCAGAAGGACAATTTTATCTACTGCTTCACCATATAGATGAGCATCCAGATTCTCTAATAACAATCCTGTCTGATAACCTCGAATGCCTCGATTGACAATCGTCTTTGCAGTCCCAAACAACTCCTGCAGAGGATAATATTCGACAATGGAATCCCCAATAAAGAGAATATCTGGCTCTACAACAGAAACCTGATTTAAGTGACGATACTTGGTTTGGATTTTGCCTTGTTCCTTTAGTAACCAATTTTCTAATAACTGTACTGCCACTTCATTCTCCTTTTTCTAACCAGTTTTCCAAGACTTGATAAACTCCTCCTTGGCTGTTGGCTGGTGCTAGAGCAGTCGCCACACCTTTAGCCTTATCATCAGCATTTTCCATCGCATAGGCAATCCCAGCCATTTCCAGCATTTCAACATCATTTTCACTGTCACCAAAAGCCATAATTTGTTGGGGGTTTAAATCCCAACGCTTGAGTAATTCTTCCAAGCCCCATGCTTTATGAATCCCAGCTTGGAGGATATCAATGCAACCATAGCCACTAGATACAGCCCGAACACGTCCATCAAAAAAGTCATTGATTTCTTCCAAGACAAAACTCAAACGTTCCTCACCAACAACCATACTCATCTTGAGCACACCACCAAAGAGGTCAGATGTTAACTCATCCACAAACTGCATCCGTTGGTAGAATTTTTCAATCATTTCTGGAGTCATAAAACTTTCCAGATCTGTAAAAATCGTACCTTCTTTGACGAAACCACCCTTCATCCCCGTTACAACAAACTGGTCCTGACACGCTCGACCCTTGAAATGAGCCAAAGCCTTATCGACAATAGCATCATCCCAAGTCTGAGCCTGAATCAGTTCATTGTTTTCAAAAATACGAGCACCATTGGCAACAACCAGAACTACTCGATCCACCAAGTGCTCCAGTAGTTGCCTCATGCGGTGAATTTCATTGCCCGTCGCGATGACAAAACGAATACCCCTTTGATCCAACTGATCTAAAATCTTTTCCAAACGTGGAAGATCAAGCTGGCCTCTAGCATCCAGCAAGGTCCCATCCATATCTGTCGCAATTACTTTAATCGTCATTTACTTTCCTCTGGATCCAAGTTAGTCCCACTTCAATCCCACATGTTCGTTCATTTCTTTATAGGCTGTATCAATTCGTTCCTTAGTCGCTTCATCTAATAACTGGTCACGATGACTACCACCCTCGATAAAATCTTCTAAGATATAAGTTTGGTAAAGGAAGAGTGGATAACCTTCTGGTGAATAGGTTCCTTTCGGTGTACGATTTACCCAAGAAGGATGCGCTTTGGCAGTTTCGATTGTCGTCTTACCTGCTTTTTTCTTAATGGTCACGTCCATGAGCACGCCACGCTCTGTCCACTTAGCATTCTCTTCATCTTGCATGGTTTCAATTCGTTGATTGGAAATGAAGTTCCCCATTGAATAGATAATGAGTTTCTTGTCTCCATCTTTTTCAACCGTTTCAGATGGTTCCACTACGTGAGGGTGCCCGCCAAAGATAATATCCGCTCCCCAATCAATCATCTTGTGATAAAGAGCCTTTTGTTCTTCAGTTGGTTCCAAGCGATACTCAACACCCATCTGAGGCATTATAATGGTGATATCCGCTTCCTTCTCTGCTCGTTCAATTTCAGCCTTCATCTTATCTTCATTTAAGTCTGAAAGATAGCGGTTATAGTCTTCTTGAGAAATACTTTGCTCAATTCCATTAAATCCATAAGAATAAGCCAAAAGCGCAACCTTGATGCCGTTGACTTCCTTGATAACAAGTGGTGCTTGATCACGGGACTCATGCGTATATACTCCAATAGGTGTCATTCCTGCCTTTTCAATAGCATCTGCTGTTGAGACCACACCTTCTATTTGTGAATCTAGGATATGGTTATGCGCCAAGTCTAGCACTTGATAACCAGCATCCTTGATGGCATCCATGACTTCTCCAGGTGCATTAAAGAGAGGATAACCAGCCAAATAATGGTCCTTGTTTACAGTACCTTCAAAATCACCTATAATAAGGTCTGCTTGTTTGAGCCATGGTTTCACATAGTCAAAATTTTCATGAAAATCATAGGTTCCATCTTCTTTTAAAGCAGAACGATAAATCGGAATATGATAGAGGAGGTCCCCATTGGCCATAATTCTGGCAGTTTTTTCCTCTTCCTGATTTTTGGAATTTTGATTCGTCTTATTAGCTTCTTGAGAAATGGCATCCTTTTTTTGACTAGTCAATGGAATTCCTTGGAAACTTTCAAACAACAAGACCAAGCCCATTGATAAAGCAACTGCTAGCAAGAGTATCGCCACAAATCCCTTATTACTCCACTTGCGATAACTCCTAAAAAAGTTTACTAAGCCTCTCACAAAATGAAAAACTGGTCCACGTTTATGTCTTTCCTGTCTTCTTTGCATCTTCATTCTCCCTACTTTCTAATGCAAGCCTTTTCTTTTTATTATATCACAGATAAGTATTTCTTTCACAATTGAATTGAACTTCCTATCTATTTTCTATAAATCCTAAAGGCTGTAATACTTTCAATCCTTGTCATTTTGTGTTATCATGTAGAGGTAATGAAAGGAGAGAAAATGTCTGCAATAGAACGTATTACAAAAGCTGCTCACTTAATTGATATGAACGATATTATCCGCGAGGGGAATCCGACTCTTCGCGCAGTTGCTGAGGAAGTCACTTTCCCCTTGTCTGACCAGGAAATCATTCTTGGCGAAAAGATGATGCAATTCCTCAAACATTCCCAAGATCCTGTCATGGCTGAAAAGATGGGGCTACGCGGTGGTGTTGGACTTGCTGCACCTCAATTGGATATCTCAAAACGCATTATCGCTGTTTTAGTGCCAAATATTGTTGAAGAAGGAGAAACTCCAGAGGAAGCCTACGATTTGCAAGCCATTATGTACAATCCAAAAATCGTCTCTCACTCTGTTCAAGACGCTGCTCTTGGTGAAGGAGAAGGTTGCCTGTCTGTTGACCGCAACGTGCCTGGCTACGTAGTTCGCCATGCTCGTGTTACTGTTGACTACTTTGACAAAGATGGAGAAAAACACCGCATCAAACTCAAAGGTTACAACTCCATCGTTGTTCAGCATGAAATTGACCACATCAACGGTATCATGTTTTACGATCGTATCAATGAAAAAGACCCATTTGCAGTTAAAGATGGTTTACTAATTCTAGAATAAAGAAAATCCCGTTGCAAGACGGGGTTTTGTGTTATAATAGAGGCATGAAAACAAATGATATTGTCTATGGCGTCCACGCCGTTACCGAAGCCCTCCTTGCAAACACTGGCAACAAACTCTACCTCCAAGAAGATCTCCGAGGTAAGAATGTTGAGAAAGTCAAAGGAACTGGCTACAGAAAAAGAAGGTGTCCATTTCTTGGACTTCAAAAAAATCCCTCTCTGAGATGACTGAAGGTGCTGTTCACCAAGGTTTTGTTCTACGAGTGTCTGAATTTGCCTATAGCGAGCTAGATCACATCCTTTGCAAAAACGCGTCAAGAAGAAAATCCTTTGCTATTGATTCTGGACGGGTTAACTGACCCTCATAATTTGGGTTCAATCTTGAGAACTGCTGATGCGACCAATGTTGCAGGTGTCATCATTCCCAAGCACCGTGCTGTCGGAGTTACTCCTGTTGTTGCCAAAACAGCCACAGGTGCTATTGAACACGTTCCCATCGCCCGAGTGACCAATCTCAGCCAAACTCTGGACAAACTCAAGGATGAAGGCTTCTGGACCTTTGGAACGGATATGAATGGGTACTCCTTGCCATAAGTGGAATACAAAAGGGAAAATTCGCCCTCATCATCGGAAATGAAGGAAAAGGTATCTCTAGCAACATCAAAAAACAGGTTGATGAAATGATTACCATTCCTATGAATGGACATGTTCAAAGTCTCAATGCCAGTGTTGCTGCAGCCATTCTCATGTACGAAGTTTTCCGAAATAGACTATAAAAAAGTTTCCAGTCATCTGATTGGAAACTTTTTTATAATTAACTATTTTCTGTGATAAATTTATAGGCTTCTTGACCAGCGATAGCTCCATCTCCAACTGCTGTTGTTACTTGGCGAAGGTCTTTCAAGCGAACATCTCCAACTGCAAAGATACCATCAACTGCAGTTTTCATGTGGTTATCTGTCACAATCCAGCCTGCCTGATCTTGAATATTCAATTCTTTAACAAAATCGCTAAGAGGGTCCAAACCAACATAGATAAAGACGCCACCGAAGGCTTGTTCTGTCACTTGACCTGTTTTCACATTTTCAAATACGACAGATTCTACTCGGTTTTCACCTTTGATTTCCTTCACTACAGAATCCCAGATAAAGCTGATTTTCTCATTCGCAAAGACGCGGTCTTGTAAAACCTTTTGAGCACGAAGTTGGTCACGACGGTGAACAATGGTAACAGTCTTAGCAAAACGAGTCAAGAAGAGAGCTTCTTCAACAGCTGAATCTCCACCACCAACTACCAACAAATCTTGGTCACGGAAGAAAGCACCATCACACACAGCACAGTAAGAAACACCACGACTGTTCAGTTCTTCTTCTCCAGGTACTCCCAAAGGACGGTGTTTAGAACCAGTTGCTACGATAACTGTACGTGTTTCATATGTTTGGTCATCAGTAATCACTTTCTTAAAATCACCATGGTCTTCTACATTTTCAACATAGCCATAAATGTGCTCAACACCAAGATTTTCAAGTGGTTCAAACATCTTTTCTGCCAATTCTGGTCCACTGATATTAGCGTACCCTGGGTAATTTTCGATATCAGATGTATTATTCATCTGACCACCTGGCAGACCACCTTCAATCAAGGCTACTTTCAGATTGCTTCGAGCAGCATACAAGGCTGCAGTCATACCTGCAGGTCCAGCACCGATAATAATAGTATCGTACATATAGTTTCCTTCTTTCTTGTTGTAACTATCTTTATTCTAACTCTTTCTTGTCAATCACGCAAGGATTATGCCTTGAAAACAAGAATTAAACTCATAACCGCAAAGGATAATACTGGAACAACCAAGACCCCAATCATAATCATATCATAGAGATGGGCTTGGCGAGCCTTGGCTGTCTTATCAACTCCCGACATGGCTCTTAGTCCAATCCAAATCCCTAAAAAAATCAGGACGAGGATGGTGGTCAAGATCAAACTCTCGAAATATAAAGAAAATAGTTGCAGTAGCATGATTTCTCTCATTTCTATCTTTTAACTCAGCTAGTCCAGCTAACTGAGTTTTTCTTTATCTATTATATCAAATATAAGTCCGTTTGTAACTAGCGAAGAATTCTTTTGTCCGCTCTTCTTTAGGATGGTGGATAATCTCATCCGGTGTTCCAGACTCAATGATTTTCCCCTTATCTAAGAAAGAGAATCTTATCAGCCACTTGGGCTACAAAGGACATGTCATGACTGACCAAAATCATGGTTTGACCTGACTTAGCAGCATCTGCAATAGACTTCTCTACTTCACCGACCAATTCTGGGTCAAGGGCTGAAGTTGGTTCGTCTAAGAGCAAGACATCTGGTTTCATAGCAAGCGCACGCGCTAGGGCAACCCGTTGCTTTTGTCCACCTGATAAATGGCGAGGATAATGGTTTTCACGGTCAGAAAGCCCAACCTTAGCCAACTCTTCCTTGGCAATCTTAGTCGCTTCTTGGTCAGATAATTTCTTGACAACAACCAAGCCTTCTTTCACATTATCAAGTGCTGTGCGGCGTTCAAACAAATTAAACTGTTGAAAAACCATAGACAGCTTACGGCGTAGGGCAAGGATTTCTTCTTGAGTGATTTTAGAAAAATCAACTGAGAAAATCATCAATCTGAATAGAGCCACTGTCAGGTGTTTCAAGATAATTGAGACTGCGAAGGAAGGTTGATTTTCCAGCTCCTGAAGAACCAATCAAGGCTACGACTTCCCCTTTTTGAATATCCAAGTCCAGATGATCCAAGACAGTCTGTCCTGAAAAGGATTTGCTTAAATTCGAAATCTTAATCATTAACGAAGGTCTCCTTTCACATCTGTTTGCACTGTATCAGGGTGCAGAAATAGCCATTTTTCTCTCGATGAAACGACCGAGGCTTTCAATTCCGATATTGACTACCCAATAAACAAGGGCAACGGAGATGAAACGTTCAAAATAGCGATAATCGGCTCCACCCAAAATCTGAGCTTGGGCAAAGACTTCCACAACACCCGCACTAAAGGCTAGGGAAGTTCCCTTAGTCAAACCGATGAGGGAATTGATTAAGGTTGGAGTAGCCACAACTGCCGCATTTGGAATAATCACTCGACGATAAACTTGTGCTCGGGTCATACCCAAACTGCGTGCCGCCTCAATCTCACCAGGATTGACTGAGAGAATGGCTGCACGAATGGTTTCACTAGCATAAGCTGCCTCATTAAAAGCAAAAGCAACAATCGCAAAAGCAGCCGCTGGAATCGCATTGATATTGAGACCAGTTCCCCATTGCTGATTGAGGGCTTTCAAAGCCAAAGGGAATTCCGTAGTAGGTCAACATGAGTTGCACCAAAATCGGTGTCCCTTTTAAGAAGCTAACAAAGAAAGCCTGCAAGGGATATAAAATCTTGACACGGTTGATCTTCACAATGGCAAAAAGAAGTGCTAAAACCAAGCCAAAAAGGGCACCACCAATTGTCAACATAATCGTTGTTGGAAGTTGTTGGACAATTCTTGGAATTCCATCGAAGACCGAACGCAAGCTAAAAAGCTTGCCATCCGGAATCAATTGCATCAAGTTTTGGTACCAATCTGATGCTAAAATCGTTGTAACATTCATAAAAACATCCTCTCCTGATAATGATTCATTCTACCATACTTCTGCCGTCAATGAAATTATTTGCTACGGTCAGATACAGACTTTGTCTACCTACTAGTTTATCATACTTTGAAACAGAGAGGTTATATATTTTATCTATCAAAGAGATAAGTAAAAACTATTTCAATCCCAATTCTTCATAAGGTTTTCGATAACCGATTTGCTTAACAGTTCCATTTTCCACTAAAATCGGACGTTTTAACAACATACCATCGCTTGCTAGCAACTCAGCCGCTTCTTGGTTTGACAGACTTCCTACCTTATCTTTCAGCCCTAATTCACGGTATTTGATTCCACTAGTGTTGAAAAATTGCTTCAATTCAAATCCTGAGGTTTTCTAGCCAGTTTAAAATGACTTCTTGGCTAGGTGTTTCTTCCACGATATGAACGGCTTTGTAGTCCACACCGAGTTGGTTTAATTCTTGTTTTGCTTTTTTACAAGTTGAACATTTTGGGTATTCGATAAATTCTAACATGTCTTTCACTTTCTATTTTATATCTTTAAAATCTGCGCCTTCATGCTCCAATAGCCAAGCTTTCTTTTCCACTCCTGCAGCATAACCTGTCAGACGCTTGCCTGCTCCTAGCACACGATGACAAGGTACTAGGATAGACCAAGGATTGCGCCCCACTGCTCCACCAATTGCTTGAGCAGAAGCAACTTGCAGATCTTGGGCTATTTGTCCATAGGTCACTGTCTGACCATAAGGAATTCCCTGTAAATAGGACCAAACTCGCTTTTCAAAATTCGTCCCGATTGGAGCCAAGGGTAAGTTGGATAAATCCTGCGACTTGCCTTTAAAGTAAGCATCTAAGCAAGCAATAACTGGTTCTAAAATGGGATGACTAACAACTGCTTCTATCGTTTCATCTCCTAGTCCCCTCTCAAAATGCTTCTGCTCCTGAACCCAAATGCCATACAAATAATGGTCATCAGCTACGAGAGAAAGGGAGCCAATTGGCGAAGAATAGAGCATTTTTACGTACTTCTTTTGCATTATTTCTTCAATTTTTGATAGGCCAAGCGTTCGCCATCAACTGGAACCTTACCAACCTGTTTAAAACCAAGTTTTTCAAAAATATGCTGCATGGCCTTGTTTGCAACATGCGTATCTGAGCGAAAATCTAGATAATCAAAACCTTCAATCAAGCCCTCTAAAAAGGTTTGAGCCACCCCCTGTCCCTGCACATCTGCTGCCACAGCAATACGGTGAAAGACTAGGTACTCTGACTCCCCAGCTTGCCATTTTCCTTCATAAATGGCTTCATAGGCTGCCTCTGGACTCTTGGCCACAGCTGCATAAGCTAGTAGTTCTCCCTCTTCCAAGGCTACGTAGGCTTGACCTGAGATAATATCTTCAATAATAATATCAGCATTTGGATAGCCATTTTGCCACTGGTCACTACCAGCTTCTGCTAAACATTTCTTAGCATCCTCCATCACCTGCATGATGGCATCTACTTCATTTGGAAAAGCTAAACGAATCTCCATCTTTTCTCCTCATTTCTGACTAGTTTCTCCCATCATAGCATAATTTAAGTCTTTCTACAAGCAGTTAAAACTTGACTTTTTGTTTTTATTGTTTTATAATCTAGTTATTAAAACTAGATAAAAAGGAGTTGGAAATGAAAACTACTTTTTCTTACCCTAAATGGGCAGAAATTCCAAACATTGACCTCTATCTGGACCAGGTTTTGCTCTATGTCAATCAGGTCTGCGCCCCTATCTCTCCTGATAAAGACAAGGGCCTGACAGCATCTATGGTCAACAATTATGTCAAACATGGTTACCTAACAAAACCTGACAAGAAAAAATACCAACGCCAACAGATTGCCCGTTTGATTGCTATCACAACCCTCAAGTCTGTATTTTCTATTCAAGAAATAGCCCAGACACTTAATACTCTACAAACTCAAGCAAGTTCAGAGCAACTCTACGATGCCTTTGTGAACTACATGAACCAAGGAATTGACCCAGCTAACCCTATTATCCAGAGTAGCTGCCAAACGGTTAAACTCTATCATCAAACCCTAGCCTTAATCCATCATACTGAAGAGGAGGAAATCTAATGAATACAAGCCTAAAGCTCAGCAAACAACTCAGTTTTGGAGAGGAGATTGCTAATAGTGTGACCCACGCAGTAGGTGCAGTCATCATGCTCATCTTACTGCCTATTTCATCCACCTATAGTTATGAAGCACACGGATTTTTATCATCTATCGGTGTATCCATTTTCGTTATTAGTCTCTTTCTCATGTTTCTCTCATCCACCATTTACCACTCTATGGCCTATGGTTCGACCCACAAATATGTCTTACGAATCATTGACCATTCTATGATTTACGTTGCCATTGCCGGCTCTTATACACCTGTCGTACTGACTTTGATGAATAACTGGTTTGGCTATCTGATTATTGCCATCCAATGGGGAACGACCATCTTTGGTATTCTCTATAAAATCTTTGCTAAAAAGGTCAATGAGAAATTTAGCCTTGCTCTTTACCTGATTATGGGCTGGTTGGTTCTAGCTATCATTCCTGCCATTATCAGTCAAACGACACCAATTTTCTGGAGTCTCATGGTAACTGGTGGACTCTCTTATACAGTTGGAGCTGGATTTTACGCCAAGAAAAAACCCTATTTCCACATGATTTGGCATCTCTTTATCCTAGCTGCATCCGCAGTCCAATACATCGCCATTGTTTATTACATGTAAAAAGTTGAGAAACTCAGTCTCAACTTTTTTCTTTACACATATTGATAAAATACTGATGCAAGCGAACATCATCTGTCAATTCGGGATGAAAAGATGTCACCAACATATTTTTTTCTTGAGCTGCAACGATTTGATTATTCACTGTTGCTAGAATTTCTACACCCTCTCCAACACTACTGATAATCGGACCACGGATAAAGGTCATTGGAATCTGACCAACTCCCTTACATTCTGCTTCTGTATAGAAACTTCCTAGTTGGCGCCCATAAGCATTGCGCTCGACCACCATATCCATGGTTCCAAGATGACTCTCTTCCTGAGAAATAATTTCCTTAGCCAGCAAAATTAAACCCGCGCAGGTTCCAAACACTGGTAATCCAGATAGAATGGCTTCTCGAATGGGAATCAACATGTTCTGATCGCGTAAGAGTTTGCCCATGGTTGTAGACTCACCACCGGGCAAAATCATACCTGACAAGTCACTCTGATCTTGCTGAAAATCATCTAGATTTCTGATTTCAACACTCTCGACCCCTAATTGATCTAGCACTTTTGCATGTTCTGCAAAGGCACCTTGCAAGGCCAATATTCCGATTTTCATCTATTTTCCTCGCTCAGCCATGAGAATTTTGATTTCATTTTCATTAATACCAACCATGGCCTCCCCTAAATCTTCAGAGATTTGTGCTAGGATTTGAGGATTTCGGAAGTTAGTCACAGCTTTAACAATGGCACTCGCTCGTTTAACAGGATCTCCTGACTTGAAAATACCTGAACCGACAAAGACACCCTCTGCCCCTAATTGCATCATCAACGCAGCATCTGCTGGCGTTGCAACGCCTCCAGCCGCAAAGTTTACAACTGGCAATTTCCCATGCTCATGGACATATTGAACCAATTCTACAGGGACTTGCAAGTCCTTGGCAGCAACATAAAGTTCGTCCTCACGTAGATTTTGAATGCGGCGAATTTCCTGATTCATCATACGCATATGACGAACAGCTTGGACAATATCTCCTGTACCCGGTTCTCCTTTTGTACGAATCATAGAAGCACCTTCAGCGATACGACGCAAGGCTTCTCCCAAATCCTTAGCCCCACAGACAAAAGGAACTTGGAATTCTTTCTTATCCACATGGAAACGGTCATCAGCTGGAGATAGAACTTCACTCTCGTCGATATAGTCAATTTCAATAGCCTCTAAAATTTGAGCTTCAACAAAATGCCCGATTCTGACCTTGGCCATTACTGGAATACTAACCGCTTCTTGGATTTCCTTAATCATCTTTGGATCACTCATACGGGAAACTCCACCAGCTGCACGAATATCAGCCGGAATCCGCTCCAAGGCCATAACAGCTGCCGCACCAGCAGCCTCTGCAATACGGGCCTGTTCAGGGTTCTGAACGTCCATGATAACCCCACCCTTGAGCATCTGCGCCAAGTTTTTATTTAATTCATAACGATTTTCAGTCATTTGTTTTATCCTCATCATTTGTATTGGTAGCTACCATTTCATTTTAAGTCAGAACAGGATGAACCACAAGATAAAAAAATCATAATTGTATGGGTACAGATTGACTAAAAACTATCTGACCTTAACTTAAGGCCAGATAGCTCATTTATTTTTATTTTTCAGCTGTAAGGGCAGCCATTGTAATGTAGTTGTATGGTTTGTTGAAGTGTGGCAAGAAGAAGAGGTCTGTCAATGCCAATTTATCAATTGTCACATGCTCTTGGATAGCAAGTGAGAACATATGGATTCCCATGCTGATTGAAATATCGTGTGAAACCATTTGGGCACCAAGAATTTCACGGCTATCTTTGTCAAAGACAATCTTGATTGCTACTTCATGGTTGTCATGTTTCATGAATTCTGGTTTTTGAAGATCGTTAAAGCCTGTTTCAGTCGCATTGTAACCAGCAGCTTTCGCTTTCAAGAGTCAAACCAGTTGAAACCATGTGAAGACCGTAGATAGAGATACCGTTTGAACCTTGAACACCGATACCTTCCAATTCATGGCCACAAGCATTGTAGGCACCAACAATACCAGTACGTACAGCGTTTGAAGCAAGAGCAATATAGCTAGTATCTTTACGAGCATTGTCATAAACAGTTGCACAGTCACCAACGGCAAATACACCTGGGATAGATGTTTCTTGTTTCTTGTCTACAAGGAAGGCACCGTTACGGAAGAGTTCAATCTTACCATCAGCAAGGGCAGTGTTTGGACGGAAACCAACTGCAAGGATAACCATATCCACATCGAAAGTTTCTTTATCAGTAATCAAGCGTTCAACTTTACCGTCACCTTCGATTGCTTTAACAGTTTGACCGAGCGCCAAGCGGATGTTGTGGTCTTCCAAGTTCTTCGCCATCATTTGTGTGAAGTCTTTGTCATAGTAGCCGTTCAAGACAGTATCAACGATATCAACAAGGACAACTTCTTTTCCAAGACGCTCAAAGGCTTCAGCAAGTTCAACACCGATGTAACCACCACCTACAACGGCGATACGGTCAAGGTGTTGGCTCTTATCAGCCAATTTGTGAATCACTTCTTCAGCGTTTTGGTACAATTTAACAAATTGTACATTTTCAAGAGTTGCTTTTAAATTCACGGTTTCCTTTTAACAATTTCAACACCTTCGATTGGTGGCAAGATTGGTGTAGAACCTGTAGCGAAAAATCAATTTTCTCGTATGATTCTTTTGTGCTCTTTTCCTTCAACTTCTGCAGTAACTACTTTGTTATCATAGTCGATTGAAAGAACTGGTGAGTTCATGTACACCTTAGCACCTTTTGCTTCCAATTTTTCTTTATCAGAATAGAACAAGCCTTCAGCACCATCAATTTGTTCACCAATCCAAAGGGCCATTCCACATCCTAGGAAAGAGATGTTAGAGTTTTGGTCAAATACAACGATTTCGTTCTCATTGCCAAAATTATCCAACATAGTATTAATACATGCTGTACCAGCGTGGTTAGCACCAACTACAACGATTTTACTCATAGAAAAATTCCTACCTTCAATTTTAAATTTACTCTTCTAGTATAACATTTACTGTTAGCGTTTACAAGAGTTTTGCTAATTTTCCCGATTTTTTTGTAAAAAAATGTAAATAATCTGTATTTTATCAGTCTATCTTACAATTGCTCTTTATTTTCTGAGCATATTTCTTGACAACTTTACAAATTTTATTTGTGAAAACGCTGACTTTATGGTATGCTAGTATCATGGAAAGAAAATGTAAGGGGTTCATTTTTCATAAATTTACTATATTTCAGCTTTCTTTTCATAAGAGAAAGGAGTTGGTAGCTTGCCTCTTAGTTCACATTCCGAACGGCTAATGGGGACTACTATCACTATTTCATTAGTGGGTGAGCGAGCAGATAGCTTGCTTCAAAAATCCTTTGATTTACTCAAAGAACTTGAATACCGCTTTAATGCCAATAGCCAAAAATCTGAGTTGATGGAAATCAATTATCAAGCTGGAATAGCTCCAGTCAAAGTTCATCCAGACCTGTTTGAACTGATTTCACTTGGATTAGAGCATAGCCTAGCGCCCTCTAGTCATCTCAACATCAGCATTGGTCCCTTGATTCAAACCTGGCGTATCGGTTTTTCAGATGCCAAAGTGGCCCAACCCTCAAGAAATTGAATCGGTGCTACCTTTAATCAATCCTCATTATATCGAGTTAGATTCTTCTACTTCCACTGTGTTCTTGAAACAGAAAGGAATGAAGATTGATCTTGGTTGTTTAGCCAAGGGTTATAGTGCGGATAAGGTTGCCCAATTTCTGAGAGAAGAGGGAGTGACATCTGCCTTGATCAATCTGGGAGGGAATATCCTGACCATTGGAAAAAATCAGTCAAGAGGGTAATCAACCTTGGCAAATCGGGATTCAAGACCCAGCCAATCCTAGGGGAAATCACTTAATGACCATCCCTGTTGTCAATCAAATCTGTCGTGACTTCAGGCATTTATGAACGTCACCTGACAGTCGATGGAAAAGATTACCATCATATTTTTGACAGCCAAACAGGATATCCTGTTGAAACGGAACTAGCTAGTCTGACAATCATCTCTGATAAATCAGTCGATGGTGAAATCTGGACAACTCGTCTATTTGGAGAAAGACCTGCTTCTATCCTCTGGCAAGTCGAAAGTTTGGAGGGCATCGAAGCCATCCTTATCGATAAGGAAGGTCACCTAAGCTGTTCTTCAGGAATTCCTACTCTATAGAAATAGATGTTTCAATGGAGTTTTAAAATCGTATTATGTAAAAAGAGAAAGGAAATCTCATGTTAAAACTTATTGCTATTGTTGGAACAAATTCAAAACGTTCTACAAACCGTCAATTGCTTCAATACATGCAAAAACACTTTGCTGAAAAAGCTGAAATTGAACTTGTTGAAATTAAAGACATTCCTGTCTTCAACAAACCAGCAGACAAGAAAGTACCTGCTGAAATTCTAGAAATAGCTGCTAAAATTGAAGAGGCAGATGGCGTTATTATCGGTACTCCTGAGTATGACCACTCTATCCCAGCTGTTTTGATGAGCGCTCTTGCTTGGTTGTCTTATGGTATTTACCCACTCTTGAACAAACCAATCATGATTACAGGTGCTTCATATGGTACTCTTGGTTCATCACGTGCCCAATTACAACTTCGCCAAATCTTGAATGCCCCAGAAATTAAAGCAAGTGTCCTTCCAGATGAATTCTTGCTTTCACATTCTCTTCAAGCCTTCACCCCAAGTGGTGATCTAGTAGATCTTGATGTTATCAAAAAACTGGATGCTACTTTTGACGACTTCCGTATCTTTGTAAAAATCACAGAAAAATTGCGCAATGCACAAGAATTACTTCGCAAAGATGCTGAAGACTTTGACTGGGAAAATTTGTAAGATAGGAGACCAAAAAGAATGAAATTTGTTGGACTTGTAGGATCAAACTACGATCAATCATATAACCGTAAACTCTTGGAATTTATCCGCCGTCACTTCAAACTTAAATTTGAATTAGAAGTTCTTGAAATTGACGAAGTTCCAATGTTTAACCAAGACGAAAAATGGGACGAAAGTTTCCAATTACGTTATTTGTATAACAAAATTACTCGTGCTGATGGTGTTATCATCGCTACTCCTGAACACAACCACACAATCTCAGCTTCTCTTAAATCTGTTCTTGAATGGCTTTCATACGAAGTTCATCCGTTTGAAAACAAACCAGTCATGATTGTGGGGGCATCTTACTATGATCAAGGTACTTCTCGTGCCCAAGTTCACCTTCGTAAGATTCTTGACGCTCCAGGTGTCAATGCCTACACTCTTCCAGGAAATGAATTCCTTCTTGGTAAAGCCAAAGAAGCTTTTGATATTAATGGGAATATCATAAATGAAGGAACTGTTAATTTCCTTGAAACATGCTTGGACAACTTTGTAAAATATGTGGGAGTCGTTTCAAAATTGAAAAAACCAAAACCAATTGAACCAGAAGATTTATATTGTACAAATTCAATTGCAACTACCATTCAAGGTGTTGATCCAGATGATCCTGAATGGGTAGAAAAAGCTGCTGAACTTGTTGGAGCTGTTTCTGGAGATACTTACGTTAAATTAGACCACGGTATCTTGACAGTTAACCAAATTGACATGTTCTTGAAAGCAATGCCATTTGAATTGACATTTGCAGATGATAACAATCAATTCTTGTACTTTAATAACGCCCACCAAGACCCAGATACAATGTTTGGTAAACGTGTACGTGCTCAATCAGGAAATAGATTAGGAACAGTACACGGTACATTGCCAGATTCTAGAATGAAAAACGTTGAATGGGTTGTCGGCGTATTGCGTAACGGGGATCAAGAATATGTCCGTACAATTGTGCCAGGAACACCTGAAGGTGTTATTAATACCCATAATTACCAAGCAATGTACTACCCAGATGGTTCATATGCTGGAATTAATGAGATTATCTTTAATTTCCAACCATGGCTTGACTGGTACCTCAATACAACTGGTCAACGTCTAGTTGGTGGAAATGCTGCAGCTCCTGCTGGAGGTCACGGCGAAGCAGATGCCACATCTGGAGCTTCTGATGCAGGTGATGCTGGAGGTCACGGTGGTGGCGCAGACGCTACATCTGGAGCAAGTAACTAATAATAGTTATAGGAACCATTTTGGTTCCTTTTTTAGTGATAAAAAGACTAGCAGACAAAAACTGCTAGTCTTTTGGTTATTATTTTATCTATCCTTCTTAAAAGAAAGAAAATTCTATTATGAATTTGGGTCATCGAGACTACGACCATGTAAACCTTTTTCACGTTGTACTTGGCGTAGTTTTTCTGGTGTAACATCGTTTCCTTCTTCATCCACAATTTTGATTCCCTCAATGTGGTGACGAACAGTGCGACGATAACCTTCGATGTACTCCTCACGTAGTTTGGCTTGTTCCACTTTTTCTTCTGGTGTCAAGCCTTCTGTTTTTTTCTTTTCAGCAAGCTCGTTGATACGAGCAATTTTTTTCGGATCCATTTCTTCTCCTTTGTGATAAGATAAAGTCCGTTTATCAAATTTTATTTAGTGTTAATTTGGTTAAAACGAGCAAGCTTAGCTGCTTTTTGAGTTAAAAGAGACAAGATAGCCAAGCGATTTTGACGAACAGCCTGATCTTCTGCCATTACCATAGTATTTTCAAAGAAAGCATCAATGACTGGACTAAGCTCAAAGAGCTGTTTCAATTGCTGACTTGCAGTACCTGATAAAACGAGTGTTTCTACTGCTTCAGCCAAAGCTTTTTCTTGGTCATTTTCAAAGAGTGCTGAATCAACTGTAGCAACTCCTTCTGCCTTCTCAGCCAAGTTAAAGGCACGAGAAAGTGATTCAACAGATGATTTAAAGTCTTCTTCCTTACTTGCTTCTACGAGAGCACTTGCCGCTTCCAGTATATCTGCCACAACAAAGTTTGAACCTGCAAGAACGGCTTCCTTGATATCTTTTGGAGTAGAACCCATCATCTTATCAACACGAGCCTTGATAAAGTCCATAACTTCTGCTTTATTTTCATAAGTCAAGCTGTCAAATTTCAATGCATAAAGGCTATCAATCAGCTCATCCATAGCAATGTGCCAACCAAAGGCATCCAAGATACGAACTACACCTTGAGTTGCACGACGAAGGGCATAAGGGTCATTAGAACCTGATGGAATCAAGCCTACTGAGAAGAAACTCAAAATCGTATCCAATTTGTCTGCAATGGCTAGAACTGCGCCGACCTTGCTTTCTGGAAGTTCTCCCTCAGCTGATGTAGGCATGTAGTGTTCACGAATAGCAGCTGCAACTGCTGGCGTTTCCCCAGCAAGAAGGGCATATTTCTCACCCATAATTCCTTGGAGCTCGTCAAATTCACCAACCATACCTGTCAACAAGTCAAACTTGTAAATGGCTGCTGCGCGAGCTAGGTCAACTGTTTCATCCACTGACAAGCCAGCTTTTTTTTCTGCCAAAGAGAATAGCAGATTTGACCCTGTACGAATCATGTGTTCACGAAGGGAACCAATCTTCTCATGGAAGGTTACATTGTTTAATTTTTCAACAAGGTCTGAAATCACTAATTTTTGATCTTCACGCCAGAAGAATTCACCATCTTCCAAGCGGGCTACCAAGACTTTTTCATTTCCTTTGATGACATTTTCCAAATGCTCTGCGTTTCCGTTACGAACAGAAATGAAGTTTGGCAAGAGTTTGCCATCTTGATCACGAACAACAAAGTAACGTTGGTGTTCCTTCATCGAAGTCACCAAGACTTCTTCTGGAACGTCAAGGTATTTGGCATCAAAACTTCCCATAAAGGCAGTTGGGTATTCAACCAAGTTCAAGACTTCATTCAGCAAGTCAGCATCAATTTCGATGCGTACACCATGTTCAGCTTCGATTGCCTTAATTTGGTCAATAATCATTTGCTCACGTTCACGTGGATCTGCGATTACAAATTGTGCACGAAGATCTTCTTCATAGCTCAAAGCTGACTGAATCTTGGTTTCTTGTCCCAAGAAACGATGACCACGGCTGACACGATCACCCTTGATATCAAGAAAATCCAAATCAAACTCTTTTTCATCTAAAAGAACGGTTAAAGTGTGCACAGGTCGGATGTATTCAAAACTATTTCCAGCCCAGTGCATGCTGACAGGGAAAGCCAGGGACTTCAAGACATCTACAACACCTGGAACAATGGCTTCAACTGCTTGACCAACTTCTTCCTTAGTGACATAGACGTATTCTTCACCCTTGATTTCACGAAATTCGATATCTTCGACAGTCAAGCCTTTTCCACGGACAAATCCTTGAGCTGCTTTGGTGAAATTTCCATCACTATCCAAGGCAATTTTCTTTGCTGGCCCCTTAAAATCTTCTGTCAAATCAGACTGTTTGTCTGCAAGACCAGTGACACGAACAGCCAAACGACGTGGTGTTGAGAAGGTCTGAATAGCTTCAAAAGACAGACGGTTTTCCTTGAGGAAAGTTGCCATTTTTTCGCCTAGCTGTTTTTCACTTGGTGTGACAACATAGGCTGGTAATTCTTCAAGACCGAGTTCTACTAATAAGTTTTTTGTCATGTTTTTTCCTTTACATTTTCTTCAATCTTTTTTGATATGCACCTTAGGTACTGGGGACGTCGCTAACTAACTTTGTGATTCTTCAGGGAAATCTAATGCTAAATTAATCAAGATTTCCAACAGTCTCATCAAAGTGGATTTAGCTGACTAATTTTTGAACCTAAGGTTTCAAAAATTCCCCACATAACAGTACGGCGGTGCATATCCCTCTAGCAAGTCTTCGACTTGCATCTAACGATTTTAGAGCACAGTATTACTCACTATTCTGCGTCTTCTGCTAAGAGTTTAGCTCGTGTTGCTTCATCCAAAAGTGGGTAGCCTAGGCGTTTGCGTTCTGCGACAAAAGTTTTGGCTACAACACGGGCCAAGTTACGGATACGAGCGATATAGCCTGCACGCTCTGTAACAGATACGGCACCACGCGCGTCAAGCAGATTAAAGGTGTGTGAACATTTAAGAACATAGTCATAGGCAGGGTGTACCAAGCCTTCTTCCAAGGCACGACCAGCTTCTTTTTCAAACTTATCAAAGTTTTCCAGCAACATTTCTTGGTCTGAAATTTCAAATGAATATTTTGAATGCTCGTACTCAGGCTGGATAAAGATTTCTCCGTATTTTACACCATCAGCCCATTCGATATCATAGACAGAATCCACTTCCTGAATATAAGAAGCCAAACGCTCCAAACCGTAGGTTACTTCTGCAGTCACAGGGCCAGTTGCCAAACCACCAACTTGTTGGAAATAAGTAAACTGAGTGATTTCCATCCCATCAAGCCAAACTTCCCATCCAAGACCAGCTGAACCAGTTGACGGATTTTCCCAGTTATCCTCAACGAAACGAATATCGTGTTCCAAAGGATTGATTCCCAATTTTTCTAAAGATTCAAGGTAAAGTTCTTGAATATTTGATGGAGAAGGCTTCATAACCACTTGGAATTGGTGGTGTTGGTAAAGACGGTTAGGGTTTTCCCCGTAACGACCGTCAGCAGGGCGACGTGATGGCTCTACATAAGCCGCATTCCATGGCTCAGGTCCGATAGCACGAAGGAAGGTGTAAGGACTCATCGTCCCCGCACCTTTTTCATTGTCATAAGCCTGCATGAGCATACAACCTTGGTCATTCCAAAATTGTTGCAAAGTCAAAATAATTTCTTGAAATGTTAATTTCTTAGACATTGTTTTCTCCTTTAATTTATATTATCTTTTTAGATTTATTTATCAAGCAGCCAAGAAAAAGCTGGGTTCTGAAAAATATGACGTTTGGGAACCGTTTGTAAATTCTGATTGCATTCATCTATTGTTCCTAATTTCAAAGCATAGACTTCTGGTATATTTTCTTGAGCAGTGAAAATTTGACTGTGACAGTTCTGGCAGTAATAACGTTGTTTCCCTGGAGATGAACTATAGCTAACCAAATTCTCTTTCCCATACAATACCAGATTTTTGCTGCTAACTTTGGCATTAACTGTGTAGGCTGACGCAGTTACTTTCCGACAGAATGAGCAATGGCAAAAAACTATTTCCGACAACTCTTCATCTAAAGTGTAGGTGACTGCTTTACATAAACAAGATCCTTTAATCATTATGCTCCTTTCCTCTTGAGTATTTGACGAAATTCAAAAAGAACCGAATTTCAACACCCAAGCCTTGCGACTAGGGGCGTCAGAAACGCGGTTCCACCCTAATTTATTACTTCATTGTTTTTAAAGATACGACAGAAAGCGCCAGTTCCTTGCTTTGTTCTACTTGGCTCCCACTATCCCAAGCTCGCTTGAAGAACGCCATAAGACTTTCTTTCCTGCTGACTATTATATCAAAAATTAGAACAATGTACAATTCTTTTTATGATTTTCTAGAAATCCATATTATCAACTCGTGGAGCACCCGACTGAACAGGAATCGTTTTTAAATTTTCTCGCTCCTCATGATTCAGTTCAATTCCAAAGCAATCAAGATTAGCCTGAATACGAGACGCTGTGACAGATTTTGGAAGCGGTAAAAATCCTTCTGCCAAGCTCCAGGCCAAGGCTATTTGAGCAACAGACTTTCCGTGATTTGCCGCAATTTCTTGCACTTGCTTGCTATCAAACAGTTCTCCCTGACCAAAAGGCCCCCAAGCTTCCAATAAAATTCCTTTTTTTCGACAGTAATCTACTACTTCCTCTTGATACACACCTGGCGCCAAGCGAACTTGATTAACCGCAGGAACGATTCTTGCTGTTTCAAGCAAGGCATCCAAATGATGGGACAGGAAATTACTAACTCCGATAGCACGGATTTTACCTTCTAGGTAAAGATCCTCCATCGCTCTCCAAATCTCAGCATTGCGAGTTTTCCATTCCTCATTTTCTCTTAAAGGTTTTGGGTTCGGCCAATGAATCAAATACAGATCCAAATAATCCAAGCCCAGCTTCTCTAAAGACTCTTCAAAAGTTTGACGAGCTTGCTCATAGTTGTGATTTGTATTCCAGGGTTTACTGGTTACAAAAATTTCCTCCCTCGGAATGCCACTATCTTGAATAGCACGACCAACGCTTTCTTCATTTTTATAAATCGCTGCTGTATCGATATGGCGATAACCTGCCTTTAAAGCCTCTAAAACTGCTTGGTAGGCAATCTCTCCATTTTCAGCTTTCCAGGTTCCAAATCCCAGAACTGGAATCGTAACGTTATTATTTAAAGTATAAGATTTCATTATTTTTCCTTTCAAATGAGAAGAAAATCCAAAGAGCCAAATTTTCAAGGAAAACTTATCTCTTTAGATTTTGTGTATTATTGGTCACGGTCATAGTAGAGCTGGTGAGATTTAAGACGAGAATCTAACAAATCTGGAATTGTCACAAAGTCATAACCTTGCCCTTTCAAGTAGTCAATAACCTTCGGTAGAGCATGTACCGTCTCAGCATGAATATCATGCATAAGGATAATAGAACCATTCTTGACTTCACGCTGAATTTCTGTCAAAATAGATGCTTCATTTTTATTCTTCCAGTCCAGACTATCCACATCCCACATAATAAAACTCAAATCGAGGCCATTGCGAATGTCGTCTGTAATGGCTCCATAAGGCGGACGCATAAGTTTAGAACTAGAGCTCAGCACCTTAGTTAGCGCATCCTCAGTATCAGTAATCTGTTTTTTAGCTTCATCAAGAGAAAGTTTTGAAAGCACTGGATGACTCCAACTATGGTTTCCAATGACATGACCATCTGCTTTCATTCGCCTCAAAATCTCTTCATTTCCAGAAACATTCTTACCTAAAACAAAGAAAGTTGCCTTAATACCATACTTAGAAAGAGTATCTAATGCTTGATTTGTAGTTGCAGGATTCGGGCCATCATCAAAAGTCAAGGCTACTACTTTACGATTTTTCTTTTCATAATAAGCCTTATAAAGTTCTGCATCCTTATCTAATAGATAAGAGGACTGAATAACCTCAAAGAAACTAGATACTGGCAAAGCAATCTCATCTACATTTTCCACTGCCTGGCTTGGGTAAAGGATAATTTGACTATCCTTGTAATCAAAATTCCATGCAGATAAGTCTTGGTCGGAGAAACCTTTAACAAGCTGATCAATCTTTTCTTTCTCCAATTTCTTATCCTGTAAGAAAGAGGTAAGTTCTTTTAGCAAGAGATCTTTTGCCTTTCCAGTATCTGAAAATAGTTGGTCCAGGGTAAACAACTTACCATCCTCAGTCAAATATACTTTTCCAAAAGAAGTTTTCTCTGTCTCCTCTACCTTTGAATTAGACAAATCATAGATTTGCTTGATTATACTGTGTATGGTGATTCCTTTTAAAACTGAATCCTGTTTATCTGTATAATAAAAAACAAGGTTATCTTTATCTTCTAATTTGTTTTTAATATCCTGATTAATCTTCTCTTTTTATTGAAGGAATAGACTCATTTCCTTGAGGGGATAATAAACAATAATCTCAGTCTGTCCCTTTTTAAAACTATCCTTCTGACTTCCTTCGTTGAAAAGTTGATTTTTTTCATTTTTAAGAGTTTGGATATTTGTTTTCAAAGGTATGTTTTTTTGGAAAAATTTTATAGCCGATTGCACTACCTAGGAGAATCATCGCTAATCCTAAAAATTCCTACAAAAAAACGAGTAAAATACTTCTCTTTTTATCGTGACTACCATTCTTTTTTTCTATTTTTTTCTTCATATTTACATGATATCAAAACCAAGCATTAATTTCAATGATAAACAAGCAATCTCATGACTTTTGAGCAAATCATGACCACCCTCTAACGGGTGGTTTGTCCCAGGGCTATAAGCCCCTACTCACCAGCCAGCGCCTGAAGACGCTGGCTTTCACTTTGTTCAAGCCTTATTGCTCTTGACTCGTCACTTGCCTCTCAAAGAGGATTGAGTATTACTTTACTACTATCCCTAAAGGGATCCTCATATTCTTTTTACACTTAATTTATCTAGTGCTATATCATGCTTTTACTCGTTCTCAAATTTTCATACTCGTGAAGAAATTATCCACTGGATAATTTCTTTATTCTTGAATATATTTCTTAATTGTGGCTTCATTGAGTCCAACCGTACTCACATAATAACCTTCCTCCCAGAAATGCTGATTCCCAAACTTGTATTTGAGATTGGCGTGTTTGTCAAACATCATGAGTGCACTTTTCCCTTTTAAATAACCCATGAAACTCGAAACACCTATCCTCGGTGGAATACTTACTAACATATGTACATGGTATGGCATCAAGTGTCCTTCGATAATTTCAACTCCTTTATAACTACACAATCGATGAAATATCTCGCCTAAACTACTTCGATATTGATTATAGATGACTTTTCGTCTATACTTAGGGATGAACACAATGTGATAGAACAGTGCCACTTTGTGTGCGATAAACTATGAGCCTTTTGTGCCATATTTTTCTCCTTTCGCTTTACAATTATCTTGAACACCTTTATTGTATCGCGTTCGGAGTTTTTTGGTATAACCTTCGACTCGCACCTAACGGAGCGAGACGGACTAATAGTCACATAAGAAAAAAGCTTAGAATGAACTAAGCTTTTTAGAAACGAATCGTCTCACGTGTTTTCTCATATGAAGATACAAAACGATTGGTAACACCAGGCTCTGCAACTTCCAAAGCTTGAGAAATCTTATCAAATGAAGCATGATAATCAAATTCTTTTTCAAAAATTTCTAATGATTCATTAAAGGCTTCTTGAATTCGTTCATCAAATGAGCGATAACGGTTCGAATACTGTAGCAATTGTTCTGTCAACGTTGCATATTGAACAATATTATAGGTTTCTTCTTCAAGTGCTTCCATATCATTTGTTGTAATTTCAAGAATTCGATTCACTGATTCAACATCAACGAGTTCTTGCTCTAACTCTGACATTAATTCTTCTGTGTTATGACTGGCATTAAAGAAGAGTTTCAAGAAACTTTGCGGAATTCCTGGTAGATTTCTCTTTTCCATATAACGTTTGATAGTATGCAAGCGATTCACATAAACATTTGCTTTTTTTGACGAGCATTAATGTCATCTTTTTTTCAACCTGCGCAAGACGTTGACTAACAGAAATCTGCTCATCTTCAATCTCTTTTAAGATGGCTTTGAAGAGATTCTAATTTCTCTTCCAAAACAGAATAAGCTTGAGTTGGTTCTGACTGATCTTCAACAACTTCCATCATCGTAGTCTCAAGAGCAGATAAGTCTGCTTGAATACGACGAACATGACTTGCATCTGTTTCTGGCAGAAGATAACTCTGACTCAAACGTTCAAGATCCTGAACAAGGACTTTATTATTTTCCTTTACATGATTGAGATAGGTTGGAAGTGTTGAAAGAAGACTTTCAACAACTTTCTGAGCAGCAATTTCACGAGTAAAAAAATATCGTAAAGTGAATTAATTTCTTCTTGAATTTGAGTATTTTCATACTCCGCATTATCCAATTCCAATTGACGAATATTTTTCTTGATTCTTTTTCAAGGATTCATACAAGAGTTGGAAACGTGACTCGATATCTGTTTCTGTGAAATGGTAATTAGCATCTAATAATTTACGGTAACCTTCTTCCAAATCCACTAACTGATCAGGTAAAGTACTTGTCAGAGTTGTTACAAGACCTGGAACACGGTCAACAATATGTGTTAAAAGCAAGAATATGATTTTCAGTAGCATCCAGAATAGCTGCTGCTTCAACTGGGTCTCCTGAAGAATTCAAGGTAACAAATTGAGAGAATTCAGATTGAATGTTTTTCCAATTGCTTCTCAATTTCTGGAAGTGCTTGTCCATATTTTTTTCTGAATCTTCTTCTACAGTATTTTGAAGCGATTCAAACAAATCCAAAGCATGTAAAAACACGTCCGCTATTTTTTTAGACTCTTGTTTTTTTCAAGTTCAGATAAGGCATTACGAATTGATGTAATATCTTCTTCAATCAAGTCGATTTGACTTTCAATTTGATCAATCTTATGTGTTGCTTTTAAAGAAACGGAAAGAATTATTATAACTTTCTGCTTCGAAGATGTTATTTTCAATATCAGCAAACGAATTCAAAGATAAGTCTACCCATTTTTTTGATTCCATTCACGAAAGGCCACTTGACTTTGACCAATCAAATGCATATTTTTTACTGCTTCGACCTCGTCATTAACAGGAAGATTATAGAGCTGTTCTTTTCTTTCTTCAAGACCTGTTAATCTAGTTACGTTTCGCTTACGTAGAAAAATAGCTGCTACATAAGCCAGAATCAAAATGACTGCAATCGCAACCATTAGATAAATTAGTTGTCCATTAGACATATTAAACTCCTTTTATACTAGAAACAATCGTAATGATTATATCATATTTTTTAAACCATGGGAACCATTTCCCATTTTTTAGACGTCAAGTGTACTATAGACAGCATTTTCTTCAATAAATTCGCGACGAGGTTCTACTCTATCCCCCATCAACATATCAAAGATTTTATCTGCTTCTGCGGCATCATCCACAGAAACTCTAGCCATTAAGCGGTGTTCTGGATCCATGGTTGTTTCCCACAATTGGTGGTCGTCCATTTCACCAAGACCTTTATAACGCTGGATAGTTGGTTTGGCACGACCTTCACTGTGGCGGGCTAAAGCTTCTTGGAGTTTAATTTCTTGATCTGCTCCTGGCTGGATATATTCTTTAATCTCGCTTCCAACCTTGACACCATAGATTGGCGGTTGGGCAATATAAACATAACCTGCTTTTTAGGATTGGTTTCATATAACGATAAATCAAAGTTAAAAAGAAGGGTACGAATGTGGGCTCCATCGACATCGGCATCGGTCATCAAAACGAGTTTTTGGTAACGGGCTTTTGAAACATCAAATTCTGCTCCAAATCCTGTTCCCATCGCTGTGAAAAGACTACGAATTTCTTCATTAGCAAGAATCTTATCCATACTTGCTTTTTCAACGTTCAAGATTTTACCACGAATCGGAAGGATTGCCTGGAACTCACGGTTACGACCAGATTTTGCTGATCCACCAGCTGAGTCTCCTTCGACGATGAAGAGTTCTGTTTCAGCAGGATTGTTAGAAGAACAGTCTGCTAGTTTACCTGGAAGGTTGGAAATTTCTAAACCAGATTTTTTACGAGTGACTTCACGCGCACGCTTGGCAGCCACACGAGCCTTAGCAGCCAAAATCCCTTTTTCCACAATACGTTTAGCAATCTGAGGATTTTCCATGAGGAAATCAGAGAAGGCATCACTGAAGAGGCGATTGGTAATCTTGACCACTTCGCTATTTCCCAATTTGGTCTTGGTTTGTCCTTCAAACTGCGGATTTGGGTGTTTAACTGAGATAACTGCAGTTAATCCTTCGCGGACATCTTCTCCTGTTAAGTTGTCTTCATTGTCTTTCAGTAACTTATTCTTACGAGCATAGTCGTTGATAACACGTGTCAAGGCTGTACGGAAACCTTGTTCATGCGTTCCACCTTCATGGGTATGAATATTGTTAGCAAAACTCATGACATTTTCATGGTAACCCGTTGTGTACTGCATGGCTACTTCAACTGTGATATCATCCATCTCACCATCTGTGTAGATTGGGGTATCAAAGATCACATTCTTGTTCTCATTGATATATTCAACGTAACTAGCAATTCCACCTTCATAATGGTAATGCTTGGTTTGTTCCAAACCTTGGCGCTTATCAGTGATAGAAATTTGAAGACCGCGATTTAGAAAGGCCAACTCTTGAATGCGCTTATTTAATTTATCAAAATCAAATGTTGTTGTTTCAGTGAAAATCTCTGGGTCCGGTGTGAAGTGAACTGTTGTTCCCGTCTTATCCGTATCTCCAACCACCTCAAGGTCTGCAACAACATGACCACGACGGTATTCTTGGTAATGAATCTTACCATTTTTTTGTGGACATGAACGTCTAATTGAGTGGAAAGGGCGTTAACAACTGAGGACCCCACTCCGTGAAGACCACCTGAGACCTTATATCCGCCACCGCCAAACTTTCCTCCAGCGTGAAGGACAGTAAAGACAGTCTCAACGGCAGGTCGCCCTGTTTTTTCCTGAATATCGACTGGGATACCACGTCCATCATCGACAACAGTAATCGAATTATCTGGCTCAATAAAGACTTGAATATGGCTGGCAAATCCTGCCAAGGCCTCATCAATTGAGTTATCAACAATTTCCCAGACTAGATGGTGAAGACCTTCTTTTGAGGTTGACCCTATATACATCCCTGGACGCATACGAACAGCCTCTAAGCCCTCTAAAACTTGAATTTGACTGGCATCATAATCCTGTGCCTGCAGATTTTTGATTTCTTCTGTCATCTTATTCCTTTTTCTTACATGTCTAATACTTGTCTTAAATTCACGATACTGGTAAACAAGTGGGTATCGAGTCCAGCAGCTTGCCCTGCTTCGATATCAATCGGCCGATCACCAATGACAAGACCAGAGCTAATCTGATACTTTTCTCTTAAATAAATCATGGACTCAGGATCTGGTTTTCTCTTAAAGCCTGAATTAGAAGTAACCACTTCTGTAAAATAAGCTGCTATAGAGGTTTTTTCTAAAATTTCCAAGACTTGATTATTTCGGTGAGAAACCAAAAAATGACGCCCACCTTGATTTGAAATGTCTTCCAATAAGTCAGAAACTCCATCAAATAAAATCGGATGTTCTAGCTCTCTGGCTTCATTTTCCTTGTACTTTTCTAAAAAATGCTCTAAGTTGGGAGCGAATGTTTCAATCGCAAATCAGTAGAAACCTTTAAAGCTTGATAAACACTGTCATGGTACTGTGTGATGCCATACAGCGCTAAAGTTTCAACAAATGCAGCTGTTGAAGTTTCATAATTATCTAGTAAAGTTCCACCTAAATCCCAGATGTAATCGTGATTTTTCATAGCTTTCATTATACCATTTTTTCATTAAAAAAGCGATGATTTCCCCGAGTTTTCCACATAAAAAACGAGAGTTTGACTCCCGTTTTACTGATTGTTACCAAAGACATCTCGATAGAGCATTCCTGTTCGTAAAGTCTCTGCGTCTCCTCCTAATTGCTCTACCAACTCGTAGGCAAAGGCAAGGGCTGTCGAGGGGCCTCGACTGGTTGTCAAATGACCATCTACCACTACTGTTTCCTTGACATATTGACCATCAAGGATTTGCTCCTGCACGCCATCATAGCAAGTGTACTGCTTGTTTCAATAGCCCGGCTTGATTGAGGGCAATTGGTGCCGCACAAATAGCTGCTAGTTTCTTCCCTTCTTGCTCGAGGCTTTGCAATTCTTGAATCAAGGACTGATTGTCACGCAAATGTGCAGAACCAGGCATTCCGCCAGGAAGGACTATCATGTCATAGTCTGACAAATCTCCATCAAAGACACGATCTACACTTACTTGGATTGCATGCGAACCCGTCACTTGCTCTTCAAAACCAACCATATCACAAGTGATATTGGCACGACGCAAGACATCTACAACTGTCAAAGCTTCAATTTCTTCAAAGCCCTGAGCCAACATTACTGCTACTTTAACCATGATTTCCTCCTTATTTGATTCGTTTTAATACAACTTTTTTTCGCTTGAATGGAACTTTTCCACTCTTTTCTTCAGCTAAGTTTGTCTGGTAACTCATCGATAAAAGCAAGCCAACACCAATCAAGTTACTGATAATCGCTGACCCACCTTGTGAAATGAAAGGCAAGGGAATCCCTGTCAAGGGAAGCAATCCTGTCACAGCACCGATATTCTCAAAGATATGGAAGAGCAACATCATAATCAAACCTGTGGAAATATAAGTATAGAACTGGTTATTTGATTTAAGTGTAATCTTCAACATACGATAAATCAGCATGAGATAAAGGGCAATAACAAGGACAGAGCCAATGAAGCCAAAATCTTCTGCGATAACTGTGAAAATCATATCCGACTCTCGAACTGGGATAAGCAAATTAGAAGCATTAAATCCTTGACCAAATAAGCCACCGCTCCCAATCGCAATCTGCCCTTGAGCCTGCTGATAGGTCGTTGTTTGGGCAAAAGTCAAATGGATTAAGCCAAGCTAGAATTCGATTAATTTGATAGGTTGGCATCCCAATCTGATGCAAGAAGGCACGTCCATCCTTACTCAAAAAAATTGCAAGAAAACCGACTACACCAATAACTCCTGTTGCAAAAAAACTGGGATAATAATTTTCCAAGAAACCCCTGATAATAAAACGATTCCTGAAAAAGATAGCCACAAAAAAACCAAGGCTGTACCTAAGTCACTCTGAAGAGCTAAGAGAACTAGAATCGGAATAGTAAAAAAACAATCATCCAACCTATCAATAGAAAAATCCAAAGGAATTGTGCGTCGCCATTCCTTATGTTTTTTTGAGTAAATTGACAATGATTCTTGCCAAAATCAAGATATAAGAAATTTTCATAAACTCAGAAGGTTGGAAAAGTGTTGCGCCCCCAATGGATACCCAGTTCTTAGCCCCAGTTGAAGCAACAAGACTTGGATTATAAAAAACCAATGGTAAGACCATCAAAGCTAAACCAAGAGCATATAGATAAGGGGTAATTTTCCAGAGAAATTCTGTATTAAAAAGCATGACCACAAAACCAATCACAAGTCCCAAAGCAATCCATGCGACCTGCTGCCCTAAAAATGGGCAGAATATTGTTTGGATAATCATGGCTAACAGCTATGTAGATAGCCACCACGCCGATAACCAGTAGGAAAAATACTGGCAAGAGCAAACTATAATCGACTCTAGAGTCGAGAGAACTTTTCATATATTCACCTTTTCTCTTTCTTAGATTTTTCATTTTTTTTGTTTTGGAGGAAATCAATAACAGCAGAGGTAATCTGTTTTCTATTCACCTCTTTGATAGTTCTTTCCTTCGCTAGAGCTTGTCTAATCTGTTTACCATATCTCTTATGAACAACACGACTATCCAATATCACAGCAATGGAAGCTTGTTCCTCGTTTCTAATTGTTCTACCCAAAGCCTGTTTGAGACGAATAATGGCCATTGGCAACTGATAATCATTGAAAGGATTCTTCCCTTCCTGACGCAATTCATGATTTAATTTTCGTGTTAAGGATTCTTGAGGATTTTGGAAAGGCAATCGAGGAATTACTTGAATAACGCAAGGATGGGTAGAAAAATCCACTCCCTCCCAGAAACTTCCTGTTCCAAGTAAGATTTGTCGCTCTCCTTTTTTTCAAAAACGTTTCTTCAGCTGACTTGGCTCCCCGTTTTTTTATATTGGGCTAAATGAGGATAGTCTAGTATATCTGACACTGCTAACAGCAATTCTTTAGACGTAAATAAAACAAGCAAAGGCTCTTGGAACGCCTGTAAGGAATGGATAACTGATACAACCTCTTCTGCATAATCTAAAGAAGAATGTTCAGTTACTAGCGGAAAATCATTTACTAATAAAACTTCTTGTCGCTTCTGTTGTAAAGATTCAACTGTGATAAGTGGAGCTTCAGTAAATCCTAATAAGTCCGCTAAAGAAACTCTATTACTGATTTCAAGAGTGGCAGATACGCCAAGAACTCTGCAATCTTCTGGCAATAAATCCGCTAGTAGAAAGCGACCTTTTTTACTTGAGCAGATTAAGACATCCTTACTTGACTTATCAGCTGTTGCTAGCCAAAAATTCACAGTCTGAAGTAAAAAAGCGCATCATTTCTCTGTACTCAGGAAGACTTAACTCAGAAAAATGCTGGCGTAAGTTTTCAAGAGAATCTAACCACTTGTCATTCTTAAGTCCAGAGTAGAACTGATCTATCAAATAGCGACATTCAAACCCAATACCCTCAAGCAACCGTCTCTGAATAACATCTTTTTCTGTTTCCAAAGACTTTTTCAACTTGTGTTACTAAATCTTCGAGAAGATAAGACACTTGAGCGAGGTTTTCAAGGGCAATCAGCATTTTTTTTGAGCTTCATCTATGATTACCAAGCGATTGTTTACAAACTCTGGATCGTCCTCTAAACGTGTTACCAAATAAGCGTGATTGGTTAACAAAAGGCGACTCGATTTAGCCCTATTTTTGGCTTCGTTGCCAGAAGTCCTCAGTAATAAATAAACTTTTTTTTGAAAGTGTTCCATCATGGACAAGTTCAGCTAGAAAAATGCTGGTAACGATACAACTGCCCGATTTCATCTAAGTCTCCTGTTTCTGTCTCTGTTAACCAGATCAAGACTTGCATTTTAAAGCGTGTGAATAGGCGGTTGGACTCTGGCCTATGAAGTACTTTATAAAAATTATCGAGTTTCAAATAATTTTGAGGTCCCTTGAGACTATGAATATCAATATGAAAAGTATCTTTTAATCGACTTCCTTCTTCTTGCATTATTTGATTTTTGAAGGATTTTTGTGGGAAGACTTACAAGGATGCCCCCTTCACTTTCCATGTTCAAAGCTGGTAGTAGGTAACCATAAGTCTTTCCAAGTCCCGTTTGGGCTTGAATAAAAGCAATTTTCTGTTCCTTTAATAACTGCTCAACTTTTTCTGCAAATTCAACTTGCTGAGGACGTTCATCCAAGTCTAACAAGGACATATTTTTAGTAAAATCCTTAGATAGCTTACGTGGCTTTAGAGACTTACTTTGCTTTTTTAGAAAAAGACCATGGAGCTCCATCAAATCGTGAGAAGAAAGGAGGGACTGGCGCTGATACACTTCTTCAATCACTAAGTAAGTTTCATAAAGGAGATTATCCGCAAGATTTAACAACGTTTCTAAAAGTCCTTTTGGTAACTGAAAAAGTTTTTGACGCATAAAAAGCAAAAGCTCTGCTGTTGCTTGTGCATCAGAGAGAGCGGTGTGGGCATGGTCTAACTTAATCCCTAACTCTTGACAGAGAATGCCGAGATTGTACTTTTCAAACTGAGGGTACAAAACCTGTGCCAGCTCAACTGTATCCACTCGTGGAGTTCTCAATTCATAACCTTCAAAAAAAAGGTACTCTGCCAGAAGATTTGCATCAAACTGGACATTGTGCGCAACAAAAATACCATCCTTGACCAGTTCAAAAAAATCCTTCCAGCTACCTGTGAAAAACTCTGGAGCAACTGCCAACCGTTGATCAGTCAAACCTGTCAATTCTTTTTATATGAGAATCCAAGAGCTCATGAGGATTGATATCAGTTCCATACTGATCGACGATTTCGCCATTTTCAATCACCACAATACCCACTTGAATAATTTTTTTGCCTTGCTTCCGGTGCTAGTGGCCTCCAAATCAACAACCACATACCGATCATTTCTCAAATTCATCATTAAAAAAATTATATCAAAAAAAGCCCTGTTTGACACCCCTCAACTTCGATAGAAAAAAATCACTTTGCTTGAAAAAAATTTTTATAAAATGTTTGAATAGTATTATACAGAAAAGGAGACATAAGATGAACCCATTAGATTTGTTTAATCAAGTAAAGGAACTAATCGAGACAAAAGATTTCGAAGCTGCAAAAACATTTGTTGCAGAAAATCAAGAACAGCTTGGAGAATACTTCTCTCAAGCTCAGCAGTTGATTTCTGGTTCTGAAGGTCTAGATGGCCTCGTTGGAAAGATTAAAGGATTTTTCTAAAAAATATAAAGGCACCTGAAACCATCAGGTGCCTTTTTGAGATATTTTTTTCATTACTTTAGGCAGACAAGAGCTGATTTCCGTCGGCAAGACCACATAATGTTCTTGAGCTAGTTCTTGGGCTGTAGCTGAATGAAGATGAGTCGCTACCACCACACGTTCGTAGAGACTGGCTTGTTTAAACTGACCTGCAAATCCTGCAATCATTCCAGCTAGTGTATCTCCCATTCCTCCAGTCGCCTGATAGGGACCTCCAACATGTAACTGGTAATAATCAGATTGGCCAGCTTGCCAAATTCGAGTAGCTGGACCTTTCTCTACCAAAAATTGTTCCTTGCGGGAAGGAATTCAGGGCACTAGCCATTGCATCCTCGTTTTGCTTTTTCAATAGCAATACCAGACAGCTTTTTCCCATTCTTTTTTTGGTGGGGAGTTAGGATAAGCTGGTTAGAAGGAAATGAAAAACTTTGTCCTAGCAAGAATAGTCAGGGCACCTCCATCTACAATCAAAAATCTGATTCTGTCTTAAGCTAGCAAAGACTTGTTTTTACTAGATTTTCTCCAAAAAGCATCGTCTCGTAAACCAGGTCCCAGTAAGACAACTTCTGCCTTCTCCAACTGCTCTTTTTAACAATGGCTGGTCTTGAAGAGAAAAAAAGCCATAGCTTCTGGTAAATGACTGTGCAGAGCTGGAATATTTTCCCTGTCTGTTCCAACGGTCACCAAACCAGCGCCACTTTTAACTGCTGCAATGGCAGACATGATAATAGCTCCCCCATAAGGATATGTTCCACCAAGCAAGAGCAGACGACCGTAATCCCCCTTATAACTGTGACGAGACCGCTCTACAATAACTTTTTCTAGTAAGGTTTGATCAATCACTTTCATCGTTTTTTTCCTCTCTATTCATTATACTATAAAGTCTATACACCTTGCATCTTGAACATAAATCTATTCGTTCATATAGAAAAAGAGGGACAAATCCCCTCTACTCTCCTTTCGCCCAAACACGAAAGTAAACGATTCTATTTTTGCTAGTAGAGACAGAGATGCCTAATCGGTCCTCTCCATCTCTTCGACTCATTTATCGATTCATTTTTTTATCTTCTACCAATCTATACAAATAGAATGATATTAGCAGCACAGACTAATCCTCTTTGCGTTTTGCAGTTAATAAGGCTGCTGACAAGGCTAAGGTAACACCTGCCAAGAAGATGGCTGTCTCAGATTCTCCCTCACCAGTTTCTGGCAATCTCTTGTCTTCCTTGGCAACTCGAACTGGTTCTTCTGGAGTCTGAGCTTTTTTTCTAACGAACTTAGCTTAAATTCTGGTTTTTTTCTATTGTCGGTGCCGCTTGATTACCTACTGTAGCTAGAACACCACGGTACTCTGGAAGTTCATGTTTCAAAGCCATTACTGCATTAACGCCACCCTTAAATTCAGGTTTCTCAACGATTGGTGCCGCTTGATCTCCTACTGTAGCTAGAACACCACGGTACTCTGGAAGTTCATGTTTCAAAGCCATTACTGCATTAACGCCACCCTTAAATTCAGGTTTCTCAACGATTGGTGCCGCTTGATCTCCTACTGTAGCTAGAACTTCTGTGTATTCTGGAACTTCATTGACTGCTGCTTCTACAAAGTTAGCACCGCCTTTGAATTCTGGAACTTCGTTGACTGGCGCAGGTTCCTCACCCTTACTATTTGAAATAGATGGTTTTACTCCTACCTCAATAATACGATCTTGAGCTTTTTCTTTGTTCAGTATGAACAAGAGTTCTAGTAGTTCCTGATACTTGAATATAGTCAACTTTTTTTCTCCATCTTGTCCTTCAGAAACTACACGACGTTGACCTTGAGCAAGCTCAGGAGTTTCACGAATAACTTCTTTAAACGGAAGTGGAGTCTTTTCAATTTCCAAACTTGGAGCTTCTGCAACTAAGTTCTTGACGCCTTCTGTCGGTGTTGTTTGGAAGGTAGACTTAAAGTGTAAACGATATTCTTTCACTAGATTCCCATCTTTGGAAATAAGACGAACAAGTGTTGGAAGATTTGTATTTCCATGACCCACAACTGTGACTACTCCATGTCCACTAGTTGTCGCAGTGACTTTTGGTTTGGATCCCATTGCTGTTAGGGTGTACTCTGTCACATTTGGATCAAAGTTTTCCAATGCTTTTCCATCGATCGAAATAGTTGCTGATGGTGTTTCGACTTCTGCTCCCTTGCCTGCAGAGTAGGCTGTAAATTCTACAAGTGCTAGACCATTAGTAGTAGCCTTACGAGTCATACGCGCACGAATAGCTGTTGTTTGAACTGGATCAAAGTTAAACTCGATTGGTTTACCAGCCACTAATTCTCCAGAAGCCTTGTAAGGAATTGGTGCCCAATTTTCTGCCTTGTTGAATGGATGGTCAGCATTTTCTTCATAACGAGAAATCGTACTTGGTTCTGTAAAGGCAGGACCAATATATCTTTCTAGAACCATTTTCTCTGGAGCATCTGTACCACTATCTTTAAAGAACTGAATAGCTACTTTCCCAATAGATTGAGGAGTAATTTTTCCATCCTTCTTAAAGAGTAATCCGACAGAAGTTTCTTGATTTGTCGGAGTACGAGACCAGTTTGTCCAACGTCCATCTTCATTGTATTTTCCATCATTGATATAGAAAATTCTATCATGTGAAGCTGCATGTGTATCGTTCGTTGTCGAAGCAAAGGCTTTAGAATCAGTTTCATTGTTGCTTGGATTTTCTGAAATGACTTGATTGCCTTTAGAAACAACTGTCACCTGCATTTTAGTGGTTAGATTTGTACCAATGACATAACCGGTAACTTCAAATGTTCCCTCATGCTCTGTCGCATGTTCAGGAATAGCATCCCACTTCACTGCAAGTTTCTCTGTAGTCCAAGTAGTTGAAGTTGGATGATAAACACTTACCTCTGAAGGAAGTTGAAGATTGTCTCCAACATTCAAGATTTTAGCACCATTTTCTGCAGCAAAAGGTTGACTAGTTTCTCTCTCATCATTGCGGAAGATTCGATATTCTTTTAACACCGTACCATCTTCTGCTTTTAAGATGAGACGTGTTGCACCTTTTGGACTAGTTGCAGGCACAACTGTTACCAAACCATTATTGCTAGCTGTTGCAGTGATTTGTTTGCTAGATTGAGGAATATAGTAATCAGTCTTAGATGGATTAAAGTGTTCGAGATCCTTGCCATCTACCTTGATAGAAATCTCTGAACTTGTAGAGCTTACTACCTTATTTCCAAGAACAGTTAGCTCTGTCAGACCAACACCTGATGTTCCATCAGCCTTCTTCATACGAATACGAACAGCATAAGTTTCTACCTTGTCAAATGTGAAGTGATTTGTTTGAGTTGCAGATAGCTGACTTGGAGCATGCAAGTTTTCAACTGCTTTCCAATTTTCTGGATTATTAAATGGATGATTAGTATCGCGCTGTGCATTGCTGACATCATTTGGTAAATCTGGAATTTCTTTACCAACATAATATTCAACTACGTATTCTTTTGGAAGACCAATTGCTCCATCAGTATAGAAATCAACTGATAAATTGTTGACAAAACGTTTCGTCAAATCTCCTGAATTACCAAACAAGATAGAAGCCCAGTCATTATCAGTATTTGTTCTCCAAGTAGTCCATCTATTTTTAGCGTCTGTTGTCGTTCTTGACACAGTCAGATCGTTCAAGGTATTAGCTGAGTCATCTCCTCCTGTATTGGATACAATGGCAGCTGGCAATTGCGAACCTGTCCATTGTTTAGAGATATTATTTCCAGCAATAACTTGGCTAGACACTCGAACATGGGCTTTAGTAGTCAGATTACTACCCACTAAACGACCATTGATTTCATATACTCCTTCAGTTTGACTAAAGTTGGCTGGAACCTGATCCCAAACTACATCTTTGTAGATAGTTGTTCCGTTAGAATGGTAAGCACGAACATTAGCTGGCAATTGAACTGTCTCCCCCCCTTAGGAAGAGTAAGGCTGATTTCCTCTGCAACTTGCAATCCTTCAACTGTTACAGTCGCTTGAGCTTCAATATCTGTACCTTCTACACGTCCTTTAAGCGTAAAGCTATGATAATGCCCCAATTCTTTTTCATCTACCTTGTCCCAAGTTACAGATACTTTGCGTGGTAATCCCTTATCAAATTCTGCTCCAACTTCTTTAGGTAGATTCGGTTGCTGATTAATGTCTGTAGAAACAGATACAGGATGAAGTTTTACAATCTTCTTGCTGACTTTATTTTCTTTAATCACCACTTCAGTGGTTACAGATTCTGTTTTCTCTGTTTGATTATCGATTCGAGGTGTCAAAGTCACTCTTCCCTTAGTATAGAGCAATAGATTCTGACCATTCACCTCAAGATGTCCCCCATCAGATGATTTAGCTTCTAAGTGAATATCTGATGATAAATTCTGTTTGTGAACCATCCTCATAACGACCAATGACGTGATAAGTTAATACTTGATCTTCAGTGGCAGTTTCTTTTCCTTCTACAACCACTTCCAAACGTTTCAAGGCAGGAGCTTCCTTCACAAACTGAATTAAGTAAGTTTGAACCAAGTCACCCTTTTGGTCACTCAAGAAGACAGAAGCCTGATAACCATTATCAGCAGAAGCTTGCTGAACAGTTACTTGATATCCGGTAGTCTGAGCTCCAACACTTGGAATAGTTGCAGTGTAAGGAAGGGATACACGGTAATAGGTCTTGCCAGACTCGAAGTTCTCAAGAGCTTTATCCCCAACAGTAAGTCCTGTAATGCTACTTGTTGTTTCCTTACTGCTTGCGATAAAGGTTGCAGTCACTTCACGATCGTCATCTACCAATTTACCAGTAGCCTCCGTACGTCCACCTTCCTTGTTCAAAGCAGCAGGGGCTTTCAAGGTCCAAGAAACAACATCAGTATCAATCAAGCTACCATCTGTCAGAACAGCTGTGACTGTTTTATCCAAATCAGCCGCATTCGTTCCAACTGGAACTGTAGCAACTTTTGGTAACCATCTATCTAAAGCAATCACTTTGACAAGTGCCTCAGCTTTGGTTTCCAAACCTTCTACACGTCCAGATATTTTTTTCTCACCTGCGCTTGTAAGCAAGTCAGATGGCACGTCCCATGTTACAGTCTTTTCCTCAACACTACCGTCACTATAAATAGCTGTTACTGTTTGAGGTAATTCAGGATTTGTCGTCACATCAGTTGTTGCTTTTACAGGAGCAAAGGCTACAAAGTGACGGTTTTCTTTCTTACCAGACACAGTTGCGACCGTTGCGCTATCAGATGTCAAACCAGCAGAATCTGCATAAAGAGTAAATTTACCTTCTTTTTCTGTTGATTTTACAATGACAACCCCTTTACCATTGAAAGCACGTCTTTGCCATGTTCCATCTGCTTGAACTTTGTAGCGTTCACGACTAGCTTGTTCTCCATTATCCACACCAACGATTTGTCCCTGACCATGAAGATTGAAATGAACAAGATTGTTAGCTGTAGGAACCACATTACCATCGCCATCAACAATTTCATAATGGATGTAGGATAGGTCCTTTCCATCTGCAGTGATAACATGCTCTTCTTTAGTTAGACGAACTCTCGCTGGTTCCCCAGCAGTTGTCACACTATCACGCGCAATTTCGTTGCCTTTTTCATCTCGAGCAATCGCAGTCAGTGTGCCTGGTTGGTATTTCACAAGCCACTCAAGATACAATTCATTTGGTTTAGCCCCCTCATGATATGAACGTCCATCTTCTGTCGTTTTCTTAGTAAATTCCTTTTTACCAAGCGACTCTCCATTTAAGAACAATTCGACGCTTGCAGCATTTGAGAAGATACGAACCGGAACCTTTCCATCAACCAGCATCTTGCGTTCCCTAAGAGTCTCTTCAGTCCAGTTCCAATGTGGTAAAATGCGAACAGTTGGCTTTTCTTTAGCACTATACCATTCACTACGGTAAAGGTAGAAATCATTCTTTGGTAAACCAGCCGTATCGATAATACCAAAGTAAGAGCTCTTGACAGGTGTACTATCTTGGTTATGCCATGGAGTCGGTTCTCCAATATAGTCAATTCCTGTCCAGATAAATTGTCCAGCATAGCCAGCACGATCACGGTCAAAAGTCCATGACTCAGTAGCTGTTCTTCCCCATCCAACACGGTCATTACCATAATCAGATTGTTCATAGTGACGATTTGGACGATTGTCATGTCCAAGGATTTGAGCAGGGTTATAATAAGAATCACGCGTCCTAGTAGCTGAAGAAGTTTCAGAACCATAGATGAGCCAGTCTGGATGAGCTCTACGAACAGCATCATAAAAACGTTCACCATAGTTCATACCGACAGCATCCATGATTTCAGCAAGTTTCAAGAAATCACCTGTCGCTGCACGACTAAATTTATTTTCACCCATGGTGACATAACGCTCAGTATCAATCGCTTTGATAACCGCCTTCAAACGTTTAGCAGTTTCGATAGAACGAGGACTACCATTTGCCTCCTCTACCTCATTTCCAAGAGACCACATGACAATAGACGGATTGTTCTTATCACGTTCTACCATTGTTCTGAGATCAAAATCAGACCACTTCTCACCCTTCTTAGCCTCCGGATGAGTAGCATCTTGATCAAAGAACCGTCCATAGTCGTAAGTCTTCTTGCCACCATACCAAGTATCAAAAGCTTCCTCTTGAACCAAAAGGCCTAAACTAGCTGCAGCATCAAGCAACTGAGGGCTAGCTGGATTGTGGGTTGTTCGAATAGAGTTAACCCCCATATCTTTCAAAAGTTTTAATTTACGATAGGTAGCCTTATAATTCTCTTCTGCACCCAAAGCTCCATTGTCATGGTGAATACTTACTCCGTGGAATTTCATGCGTTCACCATTCAGAGAGAAACCATCCTTAGCAGTCCAATTGAAATAACGGTAACCAAATGTATCTTCTGTTACATCAACTAGTTGACCTTCTTTATAAACCTTTGTTTTCAGCACATACAGTTGAGGATGATAACTTTTTGTCGTCCAAAGAGTTGGTTTATTCACTAAGATTGTTTGTCTGAAATCTGCAACTTCATTTTCTGCTAAATTCTTCGTTTCAGAGCGGACTAATTCTGAAACAACCTTACCTTCCTTAGTAAAAATTTGTTGTTCCACAAAGACTTTAGCAGCCTTCTTATCCGTATTTTTAATCTTACTTTGAACCTGTGTTTCAACATTTCCTTCTTTTTGCTCAGCAAGTTTTGGAGTAGTGATATGATTACCATTTTCGGCAACATGGACTTTATCACGATAACTAAGAGTTACATCACGATAAATCCCACTTCCTGAATACCAACGACTACTTGGTTGTTTATTGGTCACTTGAACAGTAATTGAATTTTCACTACCATCCTTGTTTAAAAATTCTGTAATATCATATGAAAAATGATTATAGCCACTTGGATAATGTCCTACAAACTTACCATTTACATAGACCTTTGAATCCATGTAAACCCCATCAAAATTGATACGAACATCCTTATTCTTGTCTGCTTCATTTAATGTGAAAGTCTTACGATACCAAGCTGTTCCACCATTTAACTGGCCACCTTCATTACGCGCGGGAGACTTGTGATCGAAGTCAAAATAAATACTCCAATCATGAGGAAGATTCAGTTTAGACCAATCATGAACATCTACATCTTTTTTTGAAAAATCTCCTTGAGCATTTAGTTTAAAATACCAATCTTTATTAAAATCTTGTTTTCGCTCCGATAATAGCTGTTTTTCCTTTTCAACTTCGGCTTTGTTCGACTCTCCAGACAGTGCTTGCAATTTTTCAGAAGAAGATTTGAGATCTGTATCTGCTTTTACCTGGTCGTTTCCGGAAGTTTTTTTAGAATCCCCTTTCAGTTCTGTTCCAGCTGTTGCTGCAGATTCAACAGGCTTTGGATTTACCTCTTCAGATTTCTGTTTGTCCTCAGCTTTGTTTCCTTCTTCTACTTTATTTGGAGTTTCCACTTTAGGACTAGCAAATTCATGACTACCCTCATTAGCAGGTCTAGTAGTTTCTGTATCCTTAGTCACTTTATCTTCTATCGACTCAGCTTTGGGTTTTACAAACTCACGCCCACCATTCTCATCAGCCTTTGCGATAGCAGCTGCCACATCATCGGGAAGCTTATTTAAAGGCTGAGGTTGATGAACAGTTGTTTCTTCTGTTTGAGTATTGGATGAAGCCACATCCTCAGCTTGTACAGTTGAAATACCAAATATACTAGCCCCAATCATTACAGATGCTGCACCTATTGCAAATTTACGAATGCTATAATGACAACGTTTATCAAAAAGTCTTTTGCTCATTAAAATCCTCATTTCTTTTTCTTGATACAAAGTAAGCGTTTACTTTATTTTAAAAAATAATCTCCTTCTGAATACACAAACAAGTACCAAGTTCGATAATATATTTTATATATTAAATATATCAAAATGCACCTAAAATTGCAATCACTTTCATCGTTATTTTCCTCAACTATCCTTTATCTGATTGTTTTAAAACAACTTGATAGACTTTCTTAGTCCACTCTTCCAAACCTTCTCCATCATGGTCAAGATAATACACCCTATCTAGTAATCGACTTGGAATAATATTTTCAAATTGGCACTTATTATGAGTTGGAATAATGCAAATATACAACTCACTTAATAAATTAAGCATGTCCTTAATTTTTGCAACATGGTAACCATCAAAAATATAATCAGGAACTTTAATCAAATCAGTATAGATAAAATGAAAACTTACTCCAGGAATAAACTTATCTTGTAATTCTTTCTCTGAAGGAGCTCGACCTAATAAACGCTCCATCGCCATTCGATAACCAGAACTTGTATTTGACCATCCTAACATGACATAGTCAAAATAATCTTTCGGATCAGATGCAGCATTTCGACTATCCAAAACCAACTCCTCAGCATCTCGCCTAAAGGCTTTCACAGCAGATAAGAGCTGACCAGTTTTAAGAATAGAAATCGCTGCATCTATAGTCGTAGTATGGCTACAGTAGTCTGAAGTCACTAGCCTCTTATGTAGATCATAAGTCGAAGCTACTCTTTTATCTGTAGGGGTAAATGGTGGAAGAAAGGGATGCTGACAGATGTAATCTAAAATCTCTTTTTTTAAACAAGAATCAGCACACTCGATACTTGTTTGACGTTTATGAAGTTTTTCGTAAGCCATGAATTTAGCAATTTTTTCTAATTCCCACTCTTGAATATTTGGATAATCAATTAGTGCTAAGTGATATATTCCATCCCATTGCAAACTATATTCTCCATTATAAATTTTTAAAATCATCTAATCACCTCACTTTATTATACAACAAAAAGGAGGTACTTACCTCCTTCTATCTATTTTCCCTTAAATTCCGCAAAGGTCTGTAAGATTTTAGCTGCCACTGCTGGAGAAGGTTCTCCTTTTAGCTCTAACGTTTCATCTGCATATGGAGTAAGATCAGCAAAATCTCCTATCTGGACTGAATATAGAGATGTTTTAAACAGTTCAATATCATTTTGGTCATTTCCAAAAGCAATGAAGTTCTCTCCACACAATTTTTCAACAGTTGTCGCCTTATGAGTATCCCGGGGGTTGACATAAAGGCACTTTTCATGGGCATGATAGGACAGATGAGCCTGCCCCAGTCTTTCTAACTGACCAAGCAGGTGATCAAGTAAATCCTCATGGTCTCCCATATAAATGACTACCTTAATCGGAGCACCCAAGTCCTCGAGTTTCTGATGACGTGCTACCTTCAGGGGATCCACACTAGAGATAAATGGAATTTTCTCCATGATTTGACCACTATAGTCAAAGCAATCATCTGCAAAGAAAGGGAGATTATAGGTCTGGCAATAATCCACCAGCGCCTGATAAACTCTAGAATCGAGATTTCTTTCATAGATAGCTTTCCCCAGATAATAGGCTACGCCACCATTCAAACCTATAACCAAACGCTGACTGAGTTCAGGACCCAACAAGCCCAAACAATCCCGATAAGAGCGAGCTGAGGCAAAGACAACCTCATGCCCATGATCCTCAGCCCTTAAAAGAACCTGCTTAATCTCTTCATCTATGGTCATATAGTCAAAAGATAGCGTCCCATCCAGATCAAATACGAATTTCATCTTCCTAGTCCTTGTTTAGTGTACGAAGCGCTGCCTGATAGGTTTGTTCCATCAGCATGGTAATGGTCATAGGTCCGACACCTCCTGGGACTGGCGTGATGTGGCTGGCCAGTGGTGCTACTGCATCATAGTCAACATCACCACAAAGCTTGCCATTTTCATCGCGGTTCATCCCGACATCAATGACAACCGCACCTGGTTTGACAAAGTCAGCAGTCACAAACTTGGCGCGGCCGATTGCTACTACGAGAATATCTGCTTTCGCAGCAACCTTAGCAAGATGATGGGTGCGTGAGTGAGTCAAGGTTACTGTCGCATTTTTAGCCAAAAGAAGCTGAGCCATGGGTTTGCCAACGATATTGGAACGACCGATGACGACCGCATTTTTACCTTCCAAGTCAATCCCATATTCATGAAACATTTCCATAATTCCTGCAGGTGTAGAAGGAATCATGACTGGGTGACCAGACCAAAGACGACCCATATTTAACGGATGAAAACCATCTACATCCTTCTCAGGATCAATGGTCAATAAAACTGCCTCTTCATCGATATGTTTTGGTAATGGTAACTGGACCAAAATCCCATGCCAAGCTGGATCTTGGTTGTATTTAGTAATCAAGTTCAACAATTCCGATTGGGTAATTGTTTCTGGAACTCGCACAACTTCACTACGGAAACCAGCCGCAAGGGCCGACTTCTCCTTGTTGCGAACATAGACTTGGCTAGCAGGGTTGTCCCCAACCAAAATCACCACCAAACCAGGTACTAAACCTGTTTCTTCCTTTAATCTTGCAGTCTTTTCAGCCAACTGTCCTTGTAATTTAGCTGCTAAAGCCTTCCCGTCAATAATCTGTGTCATATCACTTCTCTTTTCTTTCAAACTATCTTCCATTATACCAAAAACTACTGGCCCCCTCTAACACTTCTTTTCTAGGCTATCCTATAGTTTCAAACTATAAGAAAAAGCTCTGGTCGAGCTTTTATTATCTATTTTTTCTCAGGCGAGTTTTTCAGGACTTCTTCTTGACTTTGGGAGCAAGTAAGTGGGCATACATCTCTTTGATTAACTTCGCTAGAAAAGACTTATCTTCAAGTTCTTCTAGCAGAATCATCTCCTTGGCTCCTTCATAAGGACGTTCAAGCCTAGGCTGTCCCAGCTGATCCAAGACTGCCTTCACAGGCTTCAGTAAAAAACGATTATCATAGATTCCACCAATGATTTTCCCACGATAATAAAGGATGTACTCCCCCCATCATGGAACGGTAACTTATCTCCTCTAGTTCTGATAACTGTTCGAGAATAAAGGCTAAATATTCCTTACTTGAGGCCATGCTTCCTACTCCTCTTCTTCCTATAAACCAGATCCTACAAAACCTTACTCAAGAAGTCCTTAGTCCGTTGTTCTTGGGTTTGTTCAAAAATCTGTTCAGGTGTTCCGTCTTCAACAACCACACCGTCTGCCATAAAGATGACACGGTCTGCCACCTCACGAGCAAATCCCATTTCATGCGTTACGATAACCATGGTCATTCCTGACTTAGCTAGGTCTTGCATAACAGCCAGCACCTCACCTACCATTTCAGGGTCCAGGGCTGAAGTCGGCTCGTCAAAGAGCAAGACATCAGGTTCCATAGCTAAACCACGCGCGATGGCAATCCGTTGTTGCTGTCCACCTGATAAACTCTGTGGATAAGCAGTTGCCTTATCTGGTAAACCAACTTTTTCCAAAAGTTCCTGAGCTCTCTTCTCAGCAACTTCTTTACTTTCACCTTTGGTCTTGATAGGAGATAAGGTGATATTTTCCATCACAGTCATATTAGGAAAGAGATTAAATTGTTGGAAAACCATGCCCATCTTCTCACGCATGGCAAAGAGGTCATTCTTCTTGTCCGTAATATCGACTTCCTCAAAGATAACTTTACCCTTTGTAGCTTCTTCCAACAAATTCATAGAGCGAAGCAAGGTAGATTTCCCACTCCCTGAAGGACCGATGATCACGACAACTTCTCCTCTTTTAATCTCGAGGTTGATGCCCTTCAATACTTCATTCTTTCCAAAGGATTTATGTAAATTTTCAATTTTTATCAAGGTTTCTATCATTATTTCTTATCTCCTTGTCCCATACGTTTTTCAAAAGCTTTCAAGGCTACTGTCAAAATAGAAGTCATAATCAAGTAATAAAATGCTGCAAATAAAAGTGGTGTTAAAGGTAAATAGGTTGTTGTAGAAACTGTTGTAGCTCCGTTCCACAACTCCATAACACCAATAGCTGATAAGAGGGAACTATCCTTGATAATGGTGATAAATTCGTTCCCCAATGCTGGCAAGATATTTTTTATTGCTTGTGGCAAAATCACATAGCGCATAGCATTTTTAGGACGAATCCCTAAAGAATAAGCCGCCTCTAACTGCCCCTTAGGAACCGCATTAATTCCAGCACGCACAGTCTCAGAAACATAAGCACCACTGTTCATAGAAATAATCAAAATCCCTGGAATCAGTCGAGAAAGATCAACACCCAAAATTCCAACCTGAATAGTCGGAGCATTGATATGCATAAGGGCAAAGGCAATCATAATCTGAACCATCATCGGTGTCCCGCGGAAAATCCAAACATACAAGTTGGCGAGCCAAACAAGCGGTTTAAACTTTGAACGTTGCCCAAAAGCCAAGACAACACCCAAAATAGTCCCCAAAAAGACAACACAGATAGAAATGAGAACCGTCACGACAGCTCCATAGTTAAAATAAGGTAAATACTTAGGTAAAAAAGAAAAATTCATAGTCACACTGCTTTCTAAAATAGAATACTGTATGATTATAACATGATTTGAATTAAAATTCAAATATTTTATCTAATTTATTCAAAAAATCTTTAAGCTGGTAGAATTAGCGAGAAATATTAGTTTTTTCTAGTCAAGTTGACCTCCTTTATGGTAAAATAGAAACGATAAGAAATGAAGGAGAATCAAAATGGAATCACATTTGGTTAGAATCATCAACCGCCTTGAAGCAATGGCAAAAGACGGCGGAAATTTAAAACGTAATTTTGAACGTGAAGGAGTTGTTGTTGCAGAAGTTGCATACAGCCACGACGAAGAAAACGGCTCAATCTTTACCCTTCGTGATGTCGAAGCTCGCGAAACTTATACGTTTGACAGCATTGACTTAATTGCAATGGAGATTTACGAACTCCTTTACTAATATAAAACAAGCTGGGATTACACCCTGCATGTCTAACCAAAATCCTTTTTGTCTCACAAATAGGATTTTTTTATAGTTCAAATTCGCAAAGATTTTCATTGTAACAACTTCCTAAAGCTACAATCTTTTTACTTGCTTTACACCCCAATCCTGATATAATGAGAGTATAGAATTTTGACTATTTTTGACCTTTAGACAGGTCAGGCTAAAGAAAGAAATGAGGTAGATGTATGCTTTGTCAAAACTGTAAAATCAACGACTCAACAATTCATCTTTATACCAATCTCAATGGAAAACAAAAGCAAATTGACCTCTGTCAAAACTGCTATAAGATTATCAAAACAGATCCTAACAATAGCCTCTTTAAAGGTATGACGGATTTGAACAATCGTGACTTTGATCCTTTTGGTGATTTCTTCAATGACCTAAACAATTTCAGACCTTCTAACAACACTCCTCCTACTCCCCCAACCCAATCAGGTGGAAGCTACGGTGGAAATGGCGGTTATGGTTCCCAAAATCGTGGGCCTGCTCAAACTCCGCCACCTAGCCAAGAAAGGCCTGCTAGAAGAATTTGGTATCAACGTAACTGAGATTGCCCGTCGTGGAGATATTGACCCCGTTATTGGACGCGACGATGAGATTATCCGTGTCATCGAAATTCTCAATCGTAGAACTAAGAATAATCCTGTTCTTATCGGTGAACCAGGTGTCGGTAAAACTGCCGTTGTTGAAGGTCTAGCTCAAAAAATCGTTGATGGCGATGTTCCACATAAACTCCAAGGAAAACAAGTCATCCGTCTGGATGTGGTTAGCTTGGTTCAAGGAACGGGGATCCGAGGACAATTTGAAGAACGTATGCAAAAACTCATGGAAGAAATTCGCAAACGTGAGGACATCATTCTCTTTATCGACGAAATCCATGAAATTGTCGGTGCAGGTTCTGCAGGCGATGGCAATATGGATGCTGGAAATATCCTCAAGCCAGCCCTTGCTCGTGGAGAACTTCAGTTGGTCGGTGCTACTACCCTCAATGAATACCGTATCATTGAAAAGGATGCTGCATTAGAGCGTCGTATGCAGCCTGTCAAGGTTGATGAACCAACCGTGGACGAAACAATCACTATCCTCAAAGGAATTCAAAAGAAATACGAAGACTACCACCACGTTCAATATACCGATGCTGCAATTGAAGCAGCTGCAACTCTTTCCAATCGCTACATCCAAGATCGCTTCTTACCTGACAAGGCTATTGACCTCCTAGATGAAGCTGGTTCAAAGATGAACTTGACCTTGAATTTTGTGGATCCTAAAGTAATTGATCAGCGCTTGATTGAGGCTGAAAATCTTAAATCTCAAGCTACACGAGAGGAAGATTTTGAGAAGGCTGCCTACTTCCGCGATCAGATTATCAAGTATAAGGAAATGCAAAAGAAAAAGGTCACAAACCAAGATACTCCTATCATCAGTGAGAAAACCATTGAGCACATTATCGAGCAGAAAACCAATATCCCTGTTGGTGATTTAAAAGAGAAAGAACAATCTCAACTCATCCATCTAGCTGAAGATCTCAAGTCTCATGTTATTGGTCAGGATGATGCAGTCGATAAGATTGCCAAGGCTATTCGCCGTAATCGTGTCGGTCTCGGTACCCCTAACCGTCCAATTGGAAGCTTCCTCTTCGTCGGACCAACTGGTGTCGGTAAGACAGAACTTTCCAAACAACTAGCTATTGAACTTTTTGGTTCTGCTGACAGCATGATTCGCTTTGACATGAGCGAATACATGGAAAAACACAGCGTGGCTAAGTTGGTTGGTGCCCCTCCAGGTTATGTTGGCTACGATGAGGGCTGGTCAGTTAACGGAAAAAAAGTTCGTCGCAACCCCTACTCTCTTATTCTCTTAGATGAAGTGGAGAAAGCCCATCCTGATGTTATGCACATGTTCCTTCAAGTCTTGGACGATGGGCGTTTTGACAGATGGGCAAGGACGGACCGTTAGCTTCAAGGACGCTATCATTATCATGACCTCAAATGCTGGGACTGGCAAAGCCGAAGCCAGCGTTGGATTTGGAGCTGCTAGAGAAGGACGGACCAACTCTGTTCTTGGTGAACTCGGTAACTTCTTTAGCCCAGAGTTTATGAACCGCTTTGATGGTATTATCGAATTTAAGGCTCTCAGCAAGGATAACCTCCTTCAGATTGTCGAGCTCATGCTAGCTGATGTTAACAAGCGTCTTTCAAGTAACAACATTCATTTAGATGTAACGGACAAAGTCAAGGAAAAATTGGTTGACCTCGGTTATGATCCAAAAATGGGAGCACGCCCACTTCGTCGAACTATTCAAGATTATATTGAGGACGCAATCACTGACTACTACCTTGAAAATCCAAGCGAAAAAGACCTCAAGGCAGTTATGACCAGCAAGGGCAAGATTCAAATTAAGTCTGCCAAAAAAGCTGAAAAAATCAAAGAGAATACTTCTGAAAGAGAAGATTAGAACTCATAAAAAAGAACAGGAAATCTTGTTTCCTGTTCTTTTTTAATTCTCTTCTTGAACTTGATAGCGAAGAATTGTTTTCAATTTGCTTAGCTCCGTTCTATGAAGGTTATTGAGATAGATTTCTCGGTGAACTTCCGTAGTTCTTTTGAGCTTATGAAGTTGACAAAAATGCTCCATCTCTGCAAAAGTCTCATTTTCAGTATCAAAAGGTCCTACATGAAGCATAGCAAGACTTTGACCTTCTTCTATTTCTTCAAAACGAATAGCCTCATAGAGAGGATTTGGCTTCTTGATTTTAACCTCTTTCATAGCTTCCTCAAATAGTTCTCTCGTAATAAAATCGGGTTGCCCAATCATAATGCTATAAGAAAGCTCACTTTTTACCAGTTCTCCTTGCTTCTCCTTTTTCCATAAACCTTCTAAAGGAAAGACAGTAAAATCAGTGTAAACCTCATCCAGAGGAGTTTTTTTATACTTCATCTTTATCGCATAGGCCAAGGCATACAAGGCCCCTACTAGTTCTGAAAAATCTTCTTGATTTGGATCTCCTTTACCGTCAATAACAATATAGGATTGACTAAGTACCTGCAAGATACTGGGCTTAGCCTTAACTTGATAAAGAACTCTCGATTCTTTTCTCCATTCGTATTTCATTTGATTCCTCTCCTCTCAATCTCTAGTATAGCATTAAAACCTTGACACCTTTTGTCAAGGTTTATAAAGTTTTTGGATTTTTTCTAATCTAGAAAGAAATTCCTTCTTTAGATGACTCGGTTCGAGTATTTCCACTCCATCTAAATAGGACAAAAGATGAATATACAGACTTTCATGCTCTGGTAGGACTGTCTTAACATAGTAATATCCATCCTCCCCAAATCTGATCTCATCTTCTGAAAAATCTTCGTAAACCCGAAAAGCTAGCTTAGAGCTAAACTTCAATAAAACTTCGATTTGATTTACCTCTTGTTCAGAGGCATCAACCGAATCCAGCACATTTTTTTGCTTCACTGTTTCATTAGTTAGGTGATAATTCCTAATTCTAGATAACTTGAAAAAACGCCAATCTTCCTTCAAACAACAGTAGGCATGAAGGTACCAATCTCTCTTTTTAAATACGAGTTTAAAAGGTTCAACTGTACGAACCGTTTTCTAACCACTCCCACCCAGATAAGTGATTACCAGTCGCCTTTTCTCTAGAATAGCTTGTTTGATGTTATCAAATAATTCTTTTTGACCTTCTCGCTTTCTCCAGTCAGTCAAGTCTACCTCTATCCAAGGGCTGGTAGAAACTTGAAAAATAGATTCCAATTTTTCAAGTAAAAAATCTTGTCTGTTATCGGTCAAGGCTTGAATTCCTTGCAAAGCTGATAGAAGTTCTAATTTCTCATCCTCAGAAACTAGAGTGCGATCCAGAACAAAATCTTTCATTAAAAAGATCCCACCTGCCTTTCCAGGTATCGAATACAGAGGAATCCCTGCCATGCTCAATCTCTCAATGTCGCGATAAATCGTTCGGACAGATACCTCAAACAATCGGGCCAATTCAGGAGCCGTTGTACTACCGTTTTCTAAAAGTAGATATAGGATACGAAATAGTCTTGATTCTGCCATAAAATCACCTCTCTTTTATTATACCAGTTAAAGTGATTGGGTTGAAAAGTTTATTTAGAAAAATAGTGATAAAGACAAACTAGCTTTTTCTGCACAAGTTCGTTGGTTTATTCTTGACAGCTTGCCTCTCGTCCATTATGATAATAGTAAAGATACTAGATAATGAGGAAAATGCAATGGCAAACCCAACTTTTGGTGAAAAAAAAGAGAATACAGATTATGTTGCTCGTTATGGCGTATACGCAGTTATCCCTGACGCTGAACAAAAACAAATTGTTCTTGTTCAAGCACCAAATGGCGCTTGGTTCTTACCTGGTGGCGAAATTGAAGCAGGTGAAAATCATCAGGAAGCCCTAAAACGTGAATTGATTGAAGAGCTTGGCTTCACTGCTGAGATTGGAACCTATTACGGACAAGCTGACGAATATTTCTACTCTCGTCATCGTGATACCTACTACTACAATCCTGCCTACCTATATGAAGCGACTTCTTTCAAAGAAGTGCAAAAACCACTAGAAGACTTTAATCATATTGCCTGGTTCCCTATTGACGAGGCTATTGAAAACCTCAAACGTGGTAGTCATAAATGGGCTATCGAATCTTGGAAAAAACAGCATAAGATTGACTAAATCAAGCTACTTTATTCAAAAAGTGCTATAATAGAATTAGAAAATTGGAGGAAATGTTATGAAGCTTATCAATACGACAAACTCACACTCGCAACTTGTAAAAAGCCAGCTAGAAAGTACAGATGCAACCCTTGTTGAGGTTTATTCTGCAGGGAATACAGATGTTATTTTTACCCAAGCTCCGCTTCACTATGAAATCCTCATCTCAAACAAACACCGTGCTATTCGCGAAACTGAAATCGAAGCTATTCAAGAATTTTTCTTGAAACGTAAAATTGATAAGGACTCTATTGAAGAGGCTAATATCAAAACCCTCTATTCAGAAAAATTAATTGAAATTTCGATTCCTACAAAATAAGAAAGCCAGCCAAAAGCTGGTTTTCTTTTGCAAAAAAAGATTGGTAGAAATTATGTACTGACCCCCTAAAGTTGGACAAATAATTATTGAAAGGATTTAGTTCTGTATTGTACAGGGCTAAGTCCTTTTAGTTTGATTTTGATTCGTTTGTTGTTGTAGTAATCAATGTAGTCCACAATAGCTTGTTTAAGGTCTTCTAAAGACCTAAAGTGCTTCTCATAACCATAAAACATTTCGGATTTCAAAATGCCAAAGAAGGACTCCATCATGCCATTGTCTGGGCTGTTGCCTTTACGTGACATGGATGCTTGAATTCCCTTACTCTCTAGGAACCGATGATAAGAATCGTGTTGGTATTGCCAGCCTTGATCGCTATGGAGAATCGTATGCTCATAGTGTTTCTCTGTAAAGGCCTGGTTTAACATCAATTTCACTTGTTCTAAGTTTGGTGAAGTTGAAAGATTATAGGCGATAATTTCGCTATTAAATCCATCTAAAACTGGCGATAAATAGAGTTTCTGTGTGCTATTTGGAATATCAAACTCTGTCACATCGGTATAGCACTTTTCCATTGGCCTTGATGCTTCAAACTGACGTTGAATGAGATTCTCTGCTTTCTTGCCAATCTCTCCTTGATAGGAAGAATACTTTCGTTTCCGACGAATTCGAGCTGTTAAACCAAGGACCTTCATCAGACGTTGAACTTTCTTATGATTCACCACAAAGCCACGATTCCTCAATTCAAGAGTAACTCTACGATAGCCATAATTTCCTTTGTGCTCAGTAAAAATAGCTTGAATTTCGGTTTTAAACTCTTTATCTTTGTCAAGCCCATCTAGTTGCTTCAACTGATAGTAGTAGGTCGAGCTAGGTAAACGAGCCACTTCAAGAAGTAAATCTAGTCGACATCCTCCTGAAGCCATTTCTCTAATTGTCTCTGCCTTTCTCGCTGTATGGCTTCGTCCCTGTCTTCCAGCTCTTTTAACTTTTTTAAGTAAGCCACCTCGGTACGTAAGCGTTCATTCTCCTCTTGGAGTCGCTCTAGTTCTGTCATTTCTTCCCAGGTTTTCTTCCGTTTACGTCCCATTTTAGCTGGTCTCCCTCTTGTTTTCTCAACAATAGTATACCCGTTTTTCTTGTATTGTGCTAGCCAATTTTTCAACAGCGAACGGTCAGGTAAAGCATAATCCAAAGCTATACTTCTTTGTGAACAACCTTCCAACAAGACTTTATCAATCATTTCTTGTTTTAATTCAGGGGAATAGTGACGATTCTTCCCTTTTTTGACGACTTCTATTCCATAACGGTCAATTAATGTCACCATGTATTTTTAGACTAGAAACATTCACACCAAATCTTTTCGAAAGCTGTTTGAATCTTTGACCTTGCTTTCTAAGTTCATAGATCTGAACTTTATCCTTATAACTCAATTTCATAATAAAAACACCCCAAAAGTAGATTTTTTTCTGTCTAACTTTTGGGGTGCAGTTCATTACCAAGCTTTTTATTTTTTTATTTCACG